>Ga0207884_1000629_pt1 | contig 18874 bp, 16 predicted proteins | sample MalvirmetaMSP144_FD_184236 | JGI IMG/M metagenome (GOLD analysis project Ga0207884, IMG submission 184236) | Marine viral communities from the Deep Pacific Ocean - MSP-144 (SPAdes) | ecosystem: Environmental > Aquatic > Marine > Oceanic | place: Pacific Ocean | collected 2011-07-08 | reverse complement strand
GAAATTAGGATAGACTAGAAAATGGTAAATACAATTAGGAACTATAAAGCAACACTTGATCTTTCCGAGAACTTTGGAAAGGCACTTCTTATGCTTTCAGGAGGTTTTCTGTGCATTGTGGGTTTGACTATATTTCAGGATTTTTTAGAATCAGAGAGAAACAGCAGTGCTTTCTATTTCAACGAATCCATACTTTTCAAAACCGTTTGGTTTCTATTCATACCAATATTGGCAGTTCTATATAAAAAACTAAAAAATGAGACATCGTATAGCCATACAAAAACGGCAATTTTCATTGTCTCTCCGATAATAGTTCATCTTTTCATCTTGCCTTTTGTTTGTATGGTTTTCTCTTTTCTTTTCTACGAAAGCAGGTACGACCTATACAAGTTCTTTTCTTATACTCTGGCTCACGACTTGTATAAATTAGTTGTTATTTATACAACCTTTGTTTTGGGTCATATCCTTTCTCGAAACACATACATTACGGAAAGTAAGCCTGCATTGAATACCATTGTTGTCAATAACGGCAAGGACAATACAATACTTAATGTTGCTGATATTTTGCAAATCACTTCCGCCACACCTTACATTATCATTCATCTTGAAAACAAGAGACACCTGTATTCCCAAACCCTAAAATCAATTTGTAATCAATTGGACAATGACGTTTTTGTCCGAGTACACAAATCCAGTGTAGTTAACATCTCAAAAGTCAGCTCATTCAAGTCACGCCTCAATGGCGACTACGATTTACAGTTAACAAACGGAGAACTTGTAAGGCTTAGCAGAACTTATGCCTCCAATTTCAAAAATCACTTCAACACAAGTCATCAGGTCAACTTATAAACTCATCAGCTTAGACCATTCGATTTTTTCGTCTCTTTTCCTGTCCATAGTTTTGTCGAAACGATAAAGTTAAAGCACGTCAAACTATGGACATTAAACTCAAAACATTTCAGTTATACTTTTTATTGATTTTCTGGACATGTACATCTTGTAATGCCCAAATGAAAAGCACAACTTCCAAATTTGTTGGTGGCGGATGCGAAGGTTGTGAAGCAATTTTTGAATATGGAAGTAAAAAATTAACCTCGATTGATACATTGCCCGAATTTCAAAATAACCAACCCAAAATAAAAATAACCGGAACCGTTCTGAAAAAAGACGGTAAAACCCCAGCCGAAAATGTCATTATTTACATTTATCACACCAATAGAAAAGGAATTTATGAAACCAAAGGTGATGAAACAGGCTGGGCAAAAAGGCATGGGTTTATCCGAGGTTGGGTCAAAACCGGAAAAGACGGAAAATATACGTTCTACACATTTAGGCCTACAGCATATTCAGATGGCAGTGAACCCGAACATATCCACATCACAATAAAAGAACCAAGTAAAAATGAATACTATCTTGATGATTATCTCTTTGAAGATGACCCAATACTTACCCAAAACGTAAGGGATAGATTAAATGACAGGGGCGGTTCTGGAATTATGAAACCCGTTGAAAAAAACGGAATCCTCATTATTGAACGAAACATCATTTTAGGCTTGAACATTCCAAATTATGAATAAGCTATATTATTTCCTTGTACCTCTATTGCTGTTCTCTTGTGTTGGTAAACATAAATCGGACGCCCCAAAAGTAACGGTAAATCCAGCCATTGAACATCGCTCTGAAATAGAAGCCGATACCCTAAGAATGAGCCTTGAAAAATCAAAAATCGATTGGATAGCTACGGAAATGAGAGGAACCAAAAGACGGACAGGTATCATATCATTTAAAGATGGCTTGTTCCTTAGCCAAAATGGCGAAATAGTTGGCGGAAAATTTACTGTTGATATGGAAACAATGGATGTAACTGATGTTCCTTTACATGAAAAAAAATCGCGAAGAAATTTGATAGACCATTTGAAAAGTGATGACTTTTTTAACGTTACCAATTACCCTGAATCAATATTGGAGTTAACCAAAGTCCAAAAAACTAAAAATGACAGTCTTAAAATTTCAGGAAACCTAACAATACGTGAAGTAACAAAGAGTATCGATTTTTTTGCACATCAGAAAGATGGCTATTTTAAAACCATCTTTACCTTTAATCGACTTGATTGGAATATCGCCTATGAGGGAAGTTGGGCAGACAAAACCCTTGTAGATAAAGATGTGGAATTGACAATCCAAATTATGATAGAGTAAACAAACAAGATGAATATTAGAAAACCGTTTCTTTTATAAGGACACGCTCATCTCCATCTTAGTGTCTTACCAATCTCTTTGAATTGTATAAGAACTCACCATAATTATTAGGTTACCCCACTGGTCTTAGCGTCTCTTTTAGCCGTAGCGAGACGTTAAGACTAGTGCAGATTCAAGTCGCTCTACCTCACTCCTTTCCACAGCAATGCTTGTACTTCTTTCCGCTACCGCAGGGACAAAGTGAGTTGCGGCCAATGGTTTTGGGTTTGGAGTAAGAATCCTTGTCAATAACCGCGGTTAAATCTTGATGAAACACTTTGCTGAGGGTTTTATACAATTGCGGATGCTTCTCTTTGAGCAAATGAGGTCTTTCAAAAAAGTATTCACTGGCTACAGCAAAAAATTCTTGTCGGTTGGTGGTGCCGTATCCGTCAATATCGGAGTGGCTGGCCAGTATTTCGTCTGTTTTCTTTTTCACAAAGTCCAACCAAGGTAATGCGTAGGCTTTGTCTTCAAAGCCGGGAGGGATACCATCTACTTCCCCATTTTCCTTATCGAATAAGTGCGCAAACTCATGAATACCTACATTTTTCTTGTCATTGGTAATATCAAACCCAACATGTAAAGCAGGTTTGGAGAGAATCATTTTACCTTCCATGGCGCCTGTGCCCACCATTCCGGTAATGATTTCTTTTTTGCTTCCAATATTATAATCTCGATCGAAGGAACTCGGATACAGCAGCACTTCATCTAAGTATTTGTAGTTCCAAGCCGGAAAGCCAAACAAGGGAATAACGGCACTACTGGCCACCAAAAGCCGATCTACCAAATCAACTTCGGTTTGCACTCCTGTAACCCGTGTATCGGCCAAAAAGCGCTGCACATCTGATTCGAACTGACGCTGCTGATGGTCATTTAGATTGCGGTAAAAATGAACATGCTCGGTGAGAATGGCTTTCCATTTTGGAGGAGTAGCCATAAGCTGAGTTCTCCCTTTTTCACTCTTGTTGGACTTCTTGAATGCAAAAATCAAAATCACAATCAGACCAAGGATAATACTGAATACCATAGGAGCGCAAAGTATTACAAATCCTTTACCTCAGCAATCAGTTTTTCCAATGAATCTTTCGCGTCACCGAAAAGCATTCTGGTTTTATCGTGAAAGAAAAGCTCGTTTTCTATGCCTGCATAGCCTGTGCCCATGCTTCGCTTCATTACGATCACGTTTTTGGCATCCAACACATTGATAATCGGCATTCCATAAATTGGGCTGGAAGGGTCATTTTCTGCCGCAGGATTCACCACATCGTTGGCACCAATCACCAATACCACATCGGTACTGGCCATTTGTTCATTGGCCTCTTCCATTTCTAGTAATTTAGGATAGGGCACATCAGCTTCTGCCAACAACACATTCATGTGGCCCGGCATTCTACCCGCCACAGGATGCACCGCATAACTGAACTCCACTCCTTTTCCCTCCAATATTTTTTCAAGGTTATGCACCGTATGTTGGGCTTGCGCCACCGCCAAACCATAGCCCGGCACTACAGAAACTCGAGTGGCATAGGCCAATAGAATAGCTGCATCAGAAGCTGAAATCTCTTTAATAGTTCCACCATGTTCGCCTACTGCACCAGATGCAGCAGAACTCCCACCAAAGGAGCCAATAATTACATTGGTCAGCGAACGGTTCATGGCCTTGCACATCAGTACGGTAAGAATAGTGCCTGCCGAACCTACTAAGATTCCGCCTGTGAGCATGGCTTGGTTGCCATAAAGGAAACCTCCAAAAGCAGCAGCCATTCCAGTAAAACTGTTCAGAAGAGAAATCACCACAGGCATATCTGCCCCACCGATAGGCATCACGAATAAAACACCATAGACAAGAGATAGCGCTAGCAAAAGATACAAATGCATAGGGTTTGGAACATCAGCAGTGGCCATAAACACAGCCAAGCCTAAAATACCCAACAGCAACAGGATGTTGATCACCTGTCCGCCTGGTAGTGCTTTATCGTTGATCTTGCCTTCCAATTTGCCATAGGCGATAATACTGCCTGCAAAAGAAACACTACCAATGATCAGCCCGAGTAAAATGACAATCATCATTCCCTTATCCACCGTTCCGGCATGCATCACGTGATCAAATTCAACAATGGAAATTACGGCAGCACAAGCGCCCCCCATTCCATTGAAAAAGGACACCATTTGTGGCATGGCCGTCATTTTGACTTTCATGGCCATGCGCTTACCAAGCAAAGTACCGACCAAGAGACCTGCCAAAATCAATACATAGTTCAGGGTTTTGTCGCTGCTGAGTTCTTCCTTAAAAAGAATGGTGGCCACAATGGCCAAGCCCATCCCATAAGCGGCATATAGGTTTCCCTTCCTAGCCTTATCGGGGCTGCTGAGCATTTTAAGCCCCATAATAAAAGTAACCGAAGCAACAATATAGCAAATCTCAAGAATGCTGTTTCCGAGTAATTCCATCATAGCGCCCAATTATTTCTTTTCCTTCTTTTTGAACATCTCTAGCATCCTATTGGTCACCACAAAGCCTCCAACCACATTGAGCGTACCCAATACCACAGCTATGAAGCCTAAGATCAAGGCGAAGTAATTGTCAGGAGAAGCTTCCAGCATAATGATAATAGAGCCAATCACCACCACGCCATGGATGGCATTCGCACCCGACATCAGTGGAGTGTGCAGCACGGCCGGCACATTGGAGATGACTTCAATTCCTAGAAAAATAGAAACCAAAATAAGGAAGATGAACTCCCTGTTTTCGTAAAAAAGTGTCAATAGACTCTCCATAGTTTATGCGTTTTCAGGTTGGAAAAGGATGTTTTTAATGCGTTCGCTCATAACTTCTTTGGCATGTGTAACGCAGGTATTGACTACAATATCGTCTTCGAAATTAAGGTTCAGGTTGCCCTCTCCATCGATGATCAGTTTCAAGAAATTGAGCATGTTCTTGCCAAACATTTTACTGGCGTCCATCGGTAAAGTAGATGCTAAATTGGAATCACCGATAATGCATACTCCATGTTTATGAATGATTTTATTGTCTTCAGTGCCTTCGCAATTACCGCCCGTTGAGGCAGCCAAATCAACAATAACAGACCCTTTAGGCATTCTTTGAATGGTTTCGTCTGTAATCAGAATCGGTGCTTTTCTGCCCGGAATTTGGGCAGTAGTAATAATGATATTCGCCTTGGCTGCGTGTTCTTGGACCAAAGCCCTTTGCTTGGCTTTATATTCTTCGGATTGCTCCACGGCATAACCACCAGCAGTAGATTCATCTTTGGCGCCTTCTACCTTTACAAATTTGGCCCCCAAGCTTTTTACTTCTTCTTCAGCAGCGGCCCTTACATCAAAAGCTTCTACTACAGCACCCAATCTACGGGCGGTGGCAATGGCTTGCAAACCAGCAACGCCTGCGCCTAACACCAACACCTTGGAAGGAATAATGCTCCCTGCGGCTGTCATAAACATGGGGAAAAATCGAGGGGAGTGTGATGCTGCCATGAGCACTGCCTTATAGCCTGCTACGGTCGCCATGGAAGACAGAACATCCATTGCTTGCGCTCTAGTGGTACGGGGAATATTGTCCATGCTAAAGGAAGTAATTCCTCCATCCATCAGCTTTTCTACCAAAGCGCGGTTGGTCATAGGCTGAAAAACACAGAGCAACACTTGTTCAGGCTTTAATTGACTGACTTCATGATCATTAGGTGGATTGATACCAACAATAACATCACAGGCTAAAACAGCAGATCGATCGGCTGTTTTAGCTCCTATGGTTTCATAATCGGTATCAGTCGCAAAAGCGAGATCACCCGCTCCTAATTCTACTGTAATATTTGCTTTGAGTACTATAAGTGCTTTTACACTTTCTGGAAGCAGCGCTACACGGTTTTCACCTTCGGGCTCCTTTAAAAGACCAATCGTCATAAGGCAGTTAAATGATTCTACATCTACAAGTTATAGATTCTACTGACTTATAAAAATGATTAATATGTAGGTAGTAATTTATTTGATTGATACCTTACTTCAAGGTATCCCACTTGGTTAACATCTCTTTCAATCTTAGCTCCAGTTGTTCAATTCCAGAAACTACCGCATTGGTCGGTTGGGCCTCTACACTTTGTAAAACCGAAAGCATATAAAGGAATTTGCTTTGAAGCCCTACTAAACTTTCGCGCTCTAGCGGGCTTGCACTAATGCTACCATAGATGAAATCGCCAGCATTGGCGGCTCCATTCCCCCTAAAACTTTGCAATTTATCCTTCTCTCCCGTTTTCCATTTCCTTTTTGGGTCATTGAGTTTTTGATCAATGGCCTCGATAATGGATTGTACTTGGTGGTAATTGTTATAGACTTGTAATGAGAGATCCGTTTGTTGCTGGAGTGCCGAAGTGCTGATTTCAGTGCGCGGATCAAGCCTCACATGAATACTTTGTTCCGAAGTTTTGCCATCCACCGTCAATCGAACCGTATATTTCCCCGGATGCACATAAGGCCCAGAAGGGTCGCTTGGGGTGTTTTTATATACTGCCGCGATAGAGAAACTACGGTTGGCTCCTCTTGGCGGATCGTACTTCAAATCCCATATAAAGCGGTGATGACCAGCAGAAGTGCCCAAACTTTGCTGCGGTCGAAGCCAATAAGTAGGATGTCTCAAATCCGTAGAATCGATTTTCTCTGGTAAATCCTTACTAGAATAAGTGCATACAGCCTCTCCCTTTCCATTCAGAATCTCTAGTTTGACTGTGCCGTATTGCTTTGGCAATAAGTAATCAATAGCTACTCCATCATAAGGATTTTGACCATTCGGTTCTTCTGGCGGCACTGGCGTATCACTGAACATGTTGAAGCGTACTCTTGTGGCCAAAGAAGGCTCAAAAAGCACTGGATCGCTGCTTTTTAGGCCAGCAGCCAAACCTCTGAGCGGACTTACATCATCTAAAATCCAAATGGAACGACCGTGGGTTCCAATTACTAAATCACTTTCATGCACTACTAAATCACGAATAGAAGAAGCTGGCATATTTAGTCTTAAGGATTGCCAATCAGCACCATCATTGATCGAGAAGTAGACTTCACGTTCCGTTCCAGCATAAAGCAATCCTTTCTGTTTGGAATCTTCACGCACCACATTCACAGGCCCATTAATTTCCATGCCCTTCACTACCTCTTGCCATGTAGCACCAAAGTCATGTGTTTTGTAAATATGTGGCCTCATATCGTCCTTACGGATCGAATTCACGGCTACATACACGGTGCCTTTATCGAAATGGCCTGCATCTAATTGAGAAATTTTATCCCATGACTTGAGTTGTGGCGGTGTAACGTTTTTCCATGTTTTGCCGCCATCTCTGGTCAGTTGTATCAATCCATCGTCCGTTCCAGCCCAAATTATATTTCTATCTAAAGGAGAAGGGCCAATGGCATAAATAATGGCACGTTGTGGCATGGTATTCATACTTTCAGTCTTGAAATCGCCCACACTGGCGGGTACTTCAGGTTGCTTGCGCGTCAAATCAGGGCTAATCACTTCCCAATCCTGACCTCCATTCATGGTTTTCCACAATACATTGGTGCCGAACAAAAGCATATGATCATCGGCAGGATGGAAAATTAAAGGCATCGTACGCACGCCACGGAAATCGCCAGAGCGCAAGGCTTCAGGCGATACATTCTGATTCTGACCCGTTTTTTTATTGAAGCGAGTCACTCTTCCTCCATAAATGATATTGGGATCTTTCGGGTCGGGTGCTACATAAGCATATTCATCGGCTCCCACACCCATAAACTCTCGGAAGGAAATTTGGCCTCCATTGCCTCTGCTGGCCACACCAATGGCTCCGCTCTCCTGCTGACCGCCATAGACCCAGTAAGGGAAGTTATTGTCTGTAATGACATGATACAGCTGCGAGGTAGGTTGGTTGTACCATGAACTCCAGGTTTTTCCTGCATTCACCGTCACGACAGCACCCTGGTCGGCAGCAAACAGCATAATATCCGGTTGAAGCGGGTTGATCCAAATTCTGTGGTAATCGTCACCGCCCGGAGCGCCTTTAAATGACATCCAGGTTTTGCCGCCATCTTCTGAACGATAAGCCGCTACATTGGCCACATAGACCAAATCAGGGTTTTTAGGGTGTACGCGAATTTCAGCGAAATCACTTCCTCTGCCCCAAAGTCTTCGGTCTTCAGCGATTAGCGACCAGCTTTCTCCACCATCATCACTACGATACACGCCCCCATTTTGGCGGGCATCCACTGTAGCATAAATACGTTTTGAATTACTTGGCGAAATACCAATGCCAATACGGCCCAAGCCTTGTTCAACGGTAGGCAATCCTTTTTCTATTTTCTTCCAGCTTGTACCTCCGTCCGTAGACTTGTACAAACCACTATTTGGGCCAGAAAAAGAAGCGTTCTCCCATGGTCCTTCCTGATGCTCCCACATATCGGCAAACAACACATTCGGGTTACTCGAGTCGAATTCCACTTGTACCGAACCTGTGTTATGATTGATGTACAGCACTTTCTCCCAATTCCTGCCTCCATCTTTCGAACGGAAAACACCACGCATTTCATTGGCGCCATAGGGATGCCCAAGCCCAGCCACAAAAACGATATCTGGATTGGTAGGATGCACAATCACCCTTGCGATCTGCTGAATATCGCCCAAGCCTATAAACTGCCATGACTTTCCTCCATCCGTAGATTTGAACATGCCATCACCTACCGACAAATCTGGACGGTGAAGGCCCTCGCCTGTGCCCACATAGATCACGTTCGGGTTAGAAGGCGAAACCGCAATATCCCCAACTGAACCTGTAGGCGCTTCATCGAAAATAGGATTCCAAGTGCGTCCGTAATCATCGGTTTTCCATACCCCACCATTGTTTACGCCCATAAAGAACACATTGGGTTGAGTGGGAATGCCCACAGCACCCACCGTTCGACCCGCCCTAAAAGGACCGATCATTCTGTACTCCATGTCCTGATGAGCGGACTTCGGAACAGATTGTGAAAAAACCAACTGACTTAGAATGAGAAGTGAAAATGCAAAAAGTGTACGCATGGCAGTAAAGATTAAGGCTTGATTATCAGAATAAGTTAGTGCTTTTTTTGAAGGAATGGGTTTTACTTTTTAAGGCATCAAGCTCCTAATTGATGAGTGGTTAACATCACCTATGTGTGTTCATTCATGAGCTTCTTATTTAGAACCTTCTACGGTTCTGAAATTTACGTCTCAAAGTAGGGTTCCGTAATTCTCAATGAAGCCTGCTCGATTCATTTACTTATGTAATAGAACGTTGGAGCATTCTGAAAAAATATCTGCTCATTTGAAACTATATGTACATACATACAGTTTATCCATTGAACTAGAAATTAAAACAATTAAGAATATGACAACATCAGCAAAAACCACATGGAATATTGACCCTATGCACAGTGAGGTTCAATTTAAAGTTAAACACTTAGTGATCTCCACTGTAACAGGAGCCTTTAAAAGCTTTGAAGGTGGTTTAGAAACAACAGAAGACAATTTTGATGGCGCCAATGCCTCATTCAGTATTGCTACTTCTAGCGTAGACACCAATGTAACCGATCGTGATGCACACCTTAAAAGCGCTGAATTCTTCGATTCAGAGAACCACCCTAACATGACTTTTAAAGGAGTATTAAAACATACTTCAGGTGATGATTATAAGTTAGTAGGTGACTTGACGATTAAAGACACCACTAAACAAATTGAATTGACTGTAGAGCACGGTGGAATAATGGTAGATGGTTACGGACAAACCAAAGCTGGTTTCGAAATCACTGGAAACATTAACCGTAAAGATTTTGGCTTAACCTGGAGCATGGTCACTGAAGCTGGCGGTGTTGTGGTTGGCGACAATGTTAAACTTCAGCTAAACGTTCAGTTGACTAAAGGGTAACTAAGGTTAGAGTAGAATTTAAAAAGCCAGTTTAGACGATGTCTAAACTGGCTTTTTTTTTAACTCTTCTGCATTTGCTGTTGAAAGGTAATTATTATAAACTCTCTCCTGCCCTTGTTGGTGTTCTTCACCAACAAGCCTGAAATGATTCACCACCCTACATTCCTTGGAGTAAAAAAGCATGTTTAGTAAGTCATTCTGCAAGAATCCTTTCACGTTACATAAGTCAAATCCCACTTCTATGCTGCTGAAAAAGATCCTTACAGGATGACTATTCTGGGCATTGTGTATAAAACTGTCTCCTGCCCTCATTGGTTGAGACAGACTGGACCTTTATAGCTCCAGTTGTTCTTGGTCTTCTCCCTCTCCCGGTAGCTCTAAAGCCTTTACCGATTGAATGGCATTGCCAGCTATGCCTTTGATTGAGCCGTACATGTCGATGGTATTGGTTACCACTTTGTCGATCTGCTTTTCGCGTTCTTTCCAGATGCGTTGCATGGCCCTTTTTTCACTGTCCAAACCATTTTTCATGGAAGTGAAGCCTTCAACAATGGCTTCTACCTGCATACGGAAGGTATTGCTGGTAAGGAAATCGTACAGCATATGCATTTTATCGCCTTTGTTTTCCTGTGAGCTTACCGCCATGCTCAACTGTACAATGGATTCACGCAGCACCGCACAAAGGCCTTTGAATTCGTCATAGTTACAAATCCAGATGCCGTCTCTTAAGCCCATGCGGTCCATTCCTGCAGGCATTACCTCAGTCACTAAAACGCCCACATTGGCTCCTCTTTCACGAATATCAGCTTTGAATTTTTCTATCCAGCTGGGCTGAAAATCTTTGGTGCGTTTACTTTCGTAATAAATGGTTCCGCAATTCTGACGGGCGCGGGTATTTACAACTTGAATACAATCGCCACCTCTGGCTCCTTTCTTAATTTCTTCAATGCTGTCTAAAGGAAATTGCCTCATCAACCATTCTTCAATGGCCAGTTCTTGCACTTCACCTTGCAGCTGCATAGAGCCCTGCTCCTGCTTACGCTTCATTTCTTCTGTTAAGCGCTTTTGGTCTTCTAACTGCTTCTGTAATTCCTTAAAGCGAAGTTCATTTCTTTCTTCCTCTGCCCTCTTGATCTTCTCACGTTCGGTTAGCAGTGTTTCATTTAGGCTCTTCTGAGCCTCTGCTTCGGCTATTTCTTTTAGCTCCGATTTCTCGCGTTTTAGCTTCTCAATTTCGGCTTTTGTGCGATTAAGCTCTTTTATTTGCTCTGATTTCTCGTTAAGTTCTTTTTGAAGTGTCTCAAATTGATCCAATTGCTCAGCTTTAAGCTGGTGCTTCAACTTCTCCTCCATGGCCTTGCGCTCTTCGCGCAACTGCTTATCAAGTCGCTCTTTGAAAAGCTCATTGGCCTCCTTCTTCTTTAGCTCAAATTCCTCCTTTGCTTTATTCAAGGTCTCAACTTCAGATTGATACCGCTGTTTTTCTTGGGCCAGTTGCGCTTGGTATTTCTGCTTGATCTCATCTTCTAACTGATGAGAGAGAATATCTTGCACATCGATACTCGTTCCACAATTAGGGCATTTGATCTGGTTATTGTTTTGCATGAGCGTTTGCGTTCTTCAATTCGTTGTACTAATTCGTTTAATAGCCTTTAGCGCTTCTTTTTTCTACGCTTCGATCTCTTGGCGTCAAATTCAGCCTTTTCCTTGTCAGCATCTTTAATTAACTGCTGCCAATTATTCGCTTTGGCATCCGATATATCTAAAGTGTATTGGTAATCTGCATTCGACACTTCCATGCGCTGAATGGGCTTACCTAAATTCTCTTCAATTTCGGCCAAAACTGGTTTTTCTTCTTCGGCACAAAACGAAAGCGCTTGCCCTTTCTGGGTTCCTCTACCGGTTCTTCCCACCCGGTGAACATAATTCTCAGCCGTCTCTGGCATGTCGTAATTGATTACATATTCCACATTCGGAATATCAATTCCCCTAGCACTTACATCAGTGGCAATCAGTACTTTTAAGTTTCCAGACCTAAAGCGTTGCATTACTGATTTTCTTTCCTTTTGTTCTCTGTCGCTATGAATGGTATCGGACTCTAGCTGCACACGCTCCATGGCTTTCTTTACTCTTTCAGCCCTTACTTTGGTGCGTACAAATACGAGGATTTTTTGATCTTCGTGCTGCTTAATAAAATGCTCTAAAAAGAAACGCTTATCGTCCATTTCTATATAAGCAACGGAGTGCTCAATGTTTTTGGCAACGGGGTCTTTGGGGGAAATTTGAATACGAATTGCTCGGGTCACTAATGAATAGGCCAAGTCTTTAATTTCTTCATTAATAGTGGCTGAGAAAAAGAGTGTTTGACGCTTCTTAGGCAAGTGCTTCATCAGATCACGAATGTCTTTGATAAAGCCTAAGTCGAGCATATGGTCGGCTTCATCCAATACCAAAATTTCTACTCGTTTTAAACTCAGCGCACCTTGACTCACCAAATCGAACATACGACCTGGTGTGGCAATCAACACATCTACTCCTTTTTCTAATTGCTTAATCTGAGGCTCTTGGTCTACCCCACCATGAATACAGAAACTCACCACTCGGGTATGCTTGCCCAAGGTTTTAAAAGCCATATCAATCTGTAAGGCCAACTCATGAGTAGGCGCCATTACCAAGCATTTTACGCCATCGGGGCGACTGCCCAGTTTTCTTTCCTGAAGAATATGAAGAATAGGAATGGCAAAAGCCGCAGTTTTACCCGTGCCCGTTTGCGCAATGGCCAATACATCTTCTCCCTTTAAGATTGGGGGAATAGATTTGTACTGAATATCGGTTGGTTTTTTATAACCCAGTTTTTCAATACTGGTTTTAATGCCTTCGGCAATGCGGTATTCTTCGAATTTCATATAACTATTGTTGCTCAAAGGGTTGCAACCCCTCGTTTTGTGGCAAAAAGCTTTTAAAGAAAGGCTTTTGACTTAATCGGCAATTTACGCAAAATATCCCCCAACTTAAGCAGAAGATTAATTGAGATTAGATGAAATGGACAAGAGGAATCCGAACTTTAAATATGCTCAGAGGTTAAGTGAGAAGAAAGCTCGGAACTATATCGAGAATACATTAATCAAAAATAGAGAAAAATGAAAAGAGCACTCCAAATTGTACTGGCAGTAATCGCTTTGATAATGATTTACTTAGGTGTAATGAATTCGATGCTGCCTCCTGCTTTGACAGGGATAGGGTTTCTTGTGATTATAATGCTGTTTAACAGCTATCACAAGGTTAAGCCTTGATGGGTAGAGGCCACACAAAAGGGCATAAAAAAACAAATCACATACTAGAGATTGAATTACCCTGAGGCTTTTCAGTGGTTTGGCTCAACACCAAAACCATTCTAAGTATATAATTTGTCTTTCTTAATTAGGTATTAAAAGGGATTAGTCGATTACAGTTACGTTAACTGCGTTCAATCCTTTTTTGCCTCTTTCTACTTCATATTCAACTTTATCGTTTTCACGAATTTCGTCAACTAGACCTGAAACGTGTACGAAAATATCGCTGCTTGAGTCTGATGGAGTAATGAATCCAAAACCTTTGGTTTCATTGAAAAATTTTACTGTTCCTTGCATTATTAATTAATCATTGTTATTAAAGCGGTTCTGAGTTAGCGTAAACTAAAGTGGCACTCAAATCCATATTTTTATAAGGCCAAATCTTATTTTTTATCTTATAACGGCCGTAAGCCGAGAAGGTCTTAACTATGTCGTAAAAAAACCGAATTAAATTAATCTAGATGAGAACAAAGAGATAATTGAGAAGGGTCATTAAATTTTTACAGTGGCAAAGATACTGAATTAGTTGATCTTTTATGTCTTTTTAATTAATCGGCAAAGAAATAGCCCATTAATTCGCTCAGACAGTTGTAAACGGCAAAATAAATTATTGAATTCACTGACTTTCAAGCCATTTAAGTTCTAAGCTCGTGGTTTAACAACCGAAAAACATAAAAAAACCCACCATAAAAATGGCAGGTTTTCAATGTCGGTTTTAAGAATTCTATAATCTTCTTCTTCTTTTTGGTCTTCCTTTATCTCTGTCAGGGCGCTTGTCACGATCTGGGCGTTTGCCGCGGCCTCCGCCACCATAACTGCTACCACCACCGTAACCGCCTCCTTTGTTGAAGGAGTCACTTCTTCTTTGTCTTGGTCTTCCATCTTCATCGCGGTTCACACGAATACTTCTGCCTTGGATTTCGGTTCCTTCAAAGCTTTCGCCAAAACCTTTATCCTTGGTGTTGTCTACATCGAAGTAAGAACAGTTCTTCTGTAATGAAAGATCGCCAAAGAATTTTCTATCTACACCTGATACGTCTGACAGGAAGTGAATGATGTCGGCATTGGTCATGCCATCAATCTCTCCTACATTGATAAAATAACGGTTAAACCCGCTCTTATCACGGTTTCCTGGTGAGCCACCATGGGTTTCATTCAAGTTGGCATCTTCATCTGGAGTCATGATATGATCCAGCTGAGTGGTAATCAAACGCTTAAGTAAATCTTCTTTACTTAAATCGCTAAAACGCTCACTCACTGTCTTCAAAATACTATCTGCTTGGTCGTCTACTTTAGTATTGATGATTAAATTCGCCCAGCTATTAATTCTGCTCGACTTCATCTCTTCTAAAGTTGGCACTTCAATACGTTCAAATTTTACTTTGATTCGTCTTTCAAGCTCAGTAATCTTTCGAGTTTCTCTAGGATTAATAAAAACCAATGAAGTTCCCTTGTTACCTGCCCTACCTGTTCTACCACTTCGGTGCGTGTAGCTTTCCAATTGGTCTGGAATAGAATGGTGAAGCACGTGTGTCAAATCGTTTACGTCAATACCTCTTGCCGCTACATCAGTAGCAATAAGTAATTGCATTGAACGCGTTTTGAAACGCTTCATTACGGCATCTCTTTGTGCCTGAGAAAGGTCACCGTGAAGCGCCTCTACTCCGTAGCCCATTTGGCCTAACTCATCAGCAATCTCTTGTGTTTCGCGTTTGGTACGACAAAACATAATACCTCGCATGTCTGGCTGAATGTCTAAGAAACGCTTAAGCGAAGGTATTTTGTTAGAAGCTTTAGTGATTACATACTTGTGCGTAATGTCTACATTACTCTTCTGCTCAGTGTTTACGGCAACCTCCAATGGGTTGTCCATGTACTTGCTAACAATTCTTCTGATCTCTTTCGGCATAGTAGCCGAGAAAAGCCATGTCACTCTATTTTCTAGCGTATAAGAAAGAATTTCGTCTATGTCTTCTTTAAAGCCCATATTGAGCATTTCATCTGCTTCATCGAGCACGACATATTTTACATTCTCTAAATTCACCGCTCTTCTTTTGATCAAATCGATCAAACGACCCGGTGTTGCTACAATAATCTGCGTTGGTCTCTTTAGCGCCTTAATTTGGCCCATGATGGCCGCACCACCATAAACCACTTCAATATTAAGGGCTCTATTATTTTTCGCAAAACTTACCAGTTGTTGCGCTGTTTGTTGCCCTAGTTCACGTGTTGGAGCCATTACAATGGCTTGAGTTGTAGGATCATCCAAATCGATTAAGTCAATCAATGGGAGTCCGAATGCAGCTGTCTTACCTGTACCAGTCTGAGCTAATCCAATAAAATCTGTTGGGTTGTTTTGCAACAACATTGGAATGGCCTTTTCTTGTACAGGGGTTGGAGTATCAAACCCCAGTTGATCAAGGACTTCAATAATGGATTGAGAAAGTCCTAGTTTGCTAAAATTATTCAATAATTCTTTGTTAAATGAGCCGCAAAGGTAGCTAGATCATTTTGGATTAGCGGTGTAATTGACGGGTTATTTGGTAGTTGGCTACTGAGAATCTGACAAAGCGCCTTTTTTAGAGTTTAATGCAACTAATTTTTCTGAAAGCCTTGAATTACAAACAACTAGCAATTGATAAATTGGCTCTAGCTTTGTAAAAAAGACAAAAAAGAGCCGACTTCCAAACGGAAAGCCGGCCCCGGTCAATCTCAAAACAACAATTATCTTCGGTAGGCTACTGTATTGCAAAAATCAATATAGCTGTTACTCCTAAGATCTTCTACAGAGTAAGTGAGCACGATGTCACTATACTCTACATGTCCAACACCCTTAATGAGGTAACCGTTTACCGTTTGACGAGGGATTCTTAATTCGTCACCATAAACGTTTGCATATATTTCAATATCTGCACCATAGAAATTTCTTAAGTAGATCACGTTACTGTACGGATCGCCACTTTTGACTATACGCATATCGTATAGTGTTAATTCATCATAAGTCTCGCTGTATTCTTCTACCTCAAACCGACCAGTAAAGAGGTTTCTTGAATCAATTGGAGCTTCTTCTACATAAACAACATCGCAACTGGATATTAGAAAGAGTAGGCTTAGACCGAGTAATGCTTTTTTCATTTTGAGTTTATTTGGTTGTACAAGGGTACTTTCCCAAAAACGTGCCAAAATGAAAAATGGGGTTTAAACACAGAGGACGCGAAGAAGTGCAAAGGACAGATAAATTGAAGAACCTGCGGTAATGGTCTGTTCTGTATTACTGAAAAACCCACGAAGTTTCGGGGCCTACAGGGATGACTGGGCAGCAAGCTTATCTGGTCAAGAAACATCAATTGCACAATATTCAACACTTCGTCATGCTGTAAGCATCTTTTCAAGTCTTACAATTCAAAACCCTCCTTTGGAGGGTTTTGAATTGATTATTTTTTCCAGTTCTTAAGATTTTTCATCTGGGTTTCGTAGGGGATTCCCTGCTGAATCCAAGGTTCAATCGGGTCGCCTTTGAGGTAATGGCCAAACCATTTCAGTATTCTCATCTGATAATCCGATCTGTTCTTATCTTGGCTCAATCCGTGCCCTTCATTGGCGTACACCAGCAAAACAAACTGTTTTCCAGCCCTTCGCGCAGCATTATAATACTCTATACCTTGTCTCCAGTCTACATTCTGATCGTTATCTCCTACTTCAAAGAGTAATGGCGTGTTCAACTTCTCAACATTGAAAACAGAAGAGTTTCGGATATAGCGATCCACATCCACATAAGGAGGCACTTCCATTCGTTCTTGACTTACTTCGAAGTGCTCATTTTCTGGTGCTCCGCCAAAGGCCCAAGCAATCATGCCATACATACTGGTCAGGTTGGTGAGCCCGGCTCCTGCTATGCTGGCTGCAAAAATATCGGTTTGAGTAACGGCATATCCCGCCTGATAGCCACCCCAAGAATGACCAATTAGGCCTACTCTCTTTTCATCTACCAAGCCCATATCTACCACAGTTTTTACCGCAGCTTCCATTGTTCTTACCGAAGAAATACCTGGGTCGCCTGCATCGAAAAGGATATCGGGCATTAACACAAAATAGCCTTCCTGAGTAAATACGCTATTGTTATAATAACTGCGCTGTGAAGGCACTACATAAGAATGGATGCCATCTGAAAGCAATTCATAGATATAAGTAATCATCGGATATTTCTTGCCCGGCTCGTAATTGGCGGGGTAAAAGAGTGAACCTTGCAATTTCTGTCCATTTGCATTGGTGTATTCCACCAGTTCAGATTTACCCCACTGATATTCGTTTTGGAATGGATTGGTGTTTGAAATTTGCTTGATATCTGTCAATGCACCTGAACCCACAAAGTAATCTGGGGAATCGCTAAAGCTTTCAATGGAATAGGCATAACGTTCTACGTTTTCGGCTTTATTCAATCGTCCTATACGAGCATCATCAAAAATCAAACGTTTGGCCGATTTACCCAGAGTAACCTTACCATACCCCGACTTTTTACTCTTTGTACCAAACAGACTCACATACATGGTTTCTTTTTCATCTATATAGTCTTCAAAGTCGATATAGGCATATCTTGAGCGCACTTGCTCGGCTTTTCCATCAGTGATTTTTCTTGGTTTTGAACCATTAGTATAGAACTGCCATACATCGAATTTAGAATGCACAAAAAATGAAGTGCCTTTCTTTTCCCAAGCCACAAAGCCATAAGGCCTTCTATCTTGTGTTGGGTGATCATCGTCTTCATTCACAAATGAAGCATCTAAGCCTTCAGAAAGGACTTCCTTCGACTTGGCTTTGATGTTGTAAAGAAACACATCCTTTCCTTCTACATAAGGTACAAACTGCGCATCGGGGCTTACAGCAAAAACATAATTGACTTTGGTCAGGATTTTCTCGCGCGCTCCAGTCATGATGTTTATGGTGTAGGCATCTATATTTCCACGACCAAACATGGCTTCTCGCTCATAAGGTGTGGCATCGGAACCAATCAGAACCGTTGCATCGGTTTGTAAACGTACCGACTCGGTCAGTTCATTGGCCAATTGCACGAACTTATTGTTGAACAAATGCCAAACCGAAAGATATTGGTCTTCTCTCCTTCTTCTGGCCAATTGCTCTTGTTCTGGAATTACCTGAACATCTGAGCTGTGCCAAATCTGTAAGGCGGGCGCCTCGTCTGTTAAATCTTGACTGTCCTTCTTTTCTTCATCTTTGGCCTCTGCCTTTACTGGCTTTTTCTCCCATGCTTTAATTTCGAAGAAAATGGATTGCCCATTTTTCGACCAAGTGAGCGAACGGTTATTCACTATGCGATTATCCGTAGGAAAGTCGCTTATGCTTTTTTGATCGAAGACA
>Ga0207884_1000628_pt1 | contig 18876 bp, 15 predicted proteins | sample MalvirmetaMSP144_FD_184236 | JGI IMG/M metagenome (GOLD analysis project Ga0207884, IMG submission 184236) | Marine viral communities from the Deep Pacific Ocean - MSP-144 (SPAdes) | ecosystem: Environmental > Aquatic > Marine > Oceanic | place: Pacific Ocean | collected 2011-07-08 | reverse complement strand
TCGTATGGGGAATCTAAATCCATGAGTAGTGTAAGAACCATTTCGTTTGACGGCGTAATCGTCGGTGGTGGTGGTGCTGGTATGCGAGCCGCACTCCAACTGGCCCAGTCTGGCTATAAGACAGCGGTGATTTCCAAGGTCTTTCCGACGCGCTCACACACAGTTTCAGCGCAAGGTGGGATTACCTGTGCGATTGCCAGCGACGATCCCAACGATGACTGGCGCTGGCATATGTATGACACGGTGAAAGGTTCAGATTATATCGGTGACCAAGAGGCCATTGAATATATGTGTTCTGTCGGGCCTGAAGCAGTATTTGAGCTGGAGCATATGGGCCTTCCCTTTTCTCGTACCGAAGAGGGCCGTATTTATCAGCGGCCCTTCGGTGGACAGTCCAAAAATTTTGGTGAAGGTGGGCAGGCGGCAAGAACCTGTGCTGCTGCCGACCGCACAGGTCATGCGCTGTTACACACGCTCTACCAAAATAATATTAAAAACAATACGGTGTTCTTTAATGAGTGGTTTGCAGTCGACCTCGTGAAAAATGCCGATAATGCAGTTGTAGGCGTTATTGCCATCAATATTGAAACGGGCGAAACCGTTTACGTGAAATCTAAGGCCACGGTGCTCGCCACCGGCGGTGCAGGAAGGATTTATGCGTCGACTACCAATGCGCACATCAATACCGGTGACGGTGTCGGTATGGCCCTCCGGGCTGGTTTCCCGGTTCAGGATATTGAAATGTGGCAATTCCACCCGACCGGTATCGCTGGTGCCGGTACGCTGGTGACAGAGGGCTGTCGCGGTGAGGGCGGTTATCTGATCAATAAAGATGGTGAGCGTTTTATGGAACGCTATGCCCCCAATGCTAAAGACCTGGCAGGTCGGGATGTGGTTGCCCGGTCCATGGTTCTGGAGATTCTGGAAGGCCGTGGTTGTGGTGAAAAAGGCGATCACGTGTTGCTGAAGTTGGATCATCTCGGTGAAGAGATTCTCGAGAGTCGTCTGCCCGGTATCTGTGAGTTGTCTCGTACGTTTGCTCATGTGGATCCGGTTAAAGAGCCCATCCCTGTAGTGCCCACTTGTCATTATATGATGGGAGGTGTTCCCACTAATGTTTCTGGTCAGGCGCTTACCCTTGATGCCGATGGTAACGATCGGGTTATTGATGGCTTGTATGCCTGCGGGGAGGTTGCCTGTGTGTCTGTTCATGGGGCAAACCGCTTAGGTGGCAACTCGTTGCTGGATCTGGTGGTGTTTGGTCGCTCATCAGGTCTGTTTATCGAGCAGGCTCTGCGTGAGGGGATTGACCTTAAAGAGGCCACTGATGCAGATATTGATGCTGCTATGTCTGGCATAAATCGAATCAATAATTCGACTGAAGGTGAGACCACCGCAGAGTTGCGGGCTGAGCTGCAAGGTATCATGCAGAACTATTTTGGTGTGTTCCGCCGTGGCGATTACATGCAGGAGGGTATTGAGAAACTTAAGGCCCTTCGTCCCCGGATAGAAAACGTTCGTCTCGATGATAAAAGCAATGCTTTTAATACAGCTCGTATTGAGGCGCTGGAACTGCAGAATCTTCTGGAGGTTGCGGAGGCTACTGCCATCACCGCCGAGGTCAGAACAGAAAGCCGCGGCGCTCACGCCCGTGAGGACTTTACAGAGCGCGACGATGCAAATTGGTTGTGCCACTCTGTCTATTTTCCCGAGACTAAAGAAGTTGGTAAGCGAGGTGTGAACTTTGCACCCAAAACCATGGAAGCCTTCGCGCCCAAGGCGCGTACCTACTGATAAGGGTTTGAACCATGTTGAAAGTTAGTATTTATCGCTACAATCCTGAAACGGACGAAGCCCCATACATGCAGGACTATGAAGTGGATACTGCCGGCAAGGATGTGATGGTGCTAGATGTTTTAGAGCAGCTCAAAGCGCAGGATTCAACGTTGTCTTACCGCCGTTCCTGCCGTGAGGGTGTCTGCGGTTCAGACGGCGTAAATATCAATGGTAAGAATGGCTTGGCTTGTATTACGCCGCTCTCGGCAGCAGTGAAAAATGACAAGCTGGTACTTCGCCCGCTGCCTGGCTTGCCAGTTATTCGGGATCTGGTAATCGATATGGGCCAGTTTTATGCCCAGTATGAAAAGATTCAACCGTATCTGGTTAACAACCAGCCGGCGCCCGCAATTGAACGCCTGCAGTCTCCGGAAGACCGAGCCAAGCTGGATGGTCTCTATGAGTGTATCCTGTGTGCATGCTGCTCTACCAGTTGCCCCTCTTTCTGGTGGAATCCGGACAAGTTTATAGGGCCTGCGGGCTTGCTCCAGGCCTATCGTTTTCTGGTGGATAGCCGTGACACGGATACTGAGCAACGGCTTGCCAATCTGGACGATCCGTTTAGTGTGTTCCGCTGTCACGGAATTCAAAACTGTGTGGCGGTTTGTCCCAAGGGGTTGAACCCAACTAAAGCAATTGGTCATATCAGAAATATGCTACTGAGAAGTGCTACTTAAAGTACATTACAGTACAATCTACCAAGACTTCCCTGGGTGGGAGTCTTGGTGATTTTGTGATCTGACTGACTACAGGAAACATTTCGATGCCTGAAAGCATCATGCAGCAATTTTTGCGCACTTCTCATCTTTCCGGTGGGAATGCTGCATATATCGAAGGTTTGTACGAAACCTATCTACACGACCCGAATGCAGTGCCTGACGAGTGGCGCTCTTTCTTCAGCTCACTTCCCGGTGTTAACGGACATAATGGGCTTGATGTATCCCATGCGACTATTCAGGAGCACTTTGAGTTGCTCGGTCGTCGCAGGGCCAGACCTGTGCCCGCGCCTGGTTCTGGTGGCGTCAATATAGAACATGAGCGGAAGCAGGTTAAGGTGCTCCATCTCATCAGTTCCTACCGCAATCGCGGTCATCAGCAAGCAAGCCTTGATCCTTTGGGTATAATGAAACGGGAGACGGTCCCGGATCTGCAACTTTCTTACCATGGTTTGACGGAAGCCGACCTTGATACCACCTTTCAATGTGGCACGTTGTTCATCGGTAAACAGGAAGCCACCCTGAAAGAGATCATCTCTGCTTTGGAGGAGACCTACTGTCGCCACGTTGGTGTTGAGCTGATGCACATCACTGATTTGGCCGAAAAACAGTGGTTTCAGCAACGTCTTGAGAGTGTCCGCTCGAAGCCCGTTTATGATGCTGAAACGCGGAAGCACGTATTGCAGCGACTGACAGCCGCGGAAGGACTAGAGCGGCATCTGGATTCCAAGTATCCCGGTACCAAGCGATTTGGCCTGGAGGGCGCAGAATCACTGATTCCCATGCTCGATGGTCTGATTGAAAGAGTCGGGGAGTACGGTGCCAAAGAAATTGTACTGGCCATGGCTCATCGCGGACGACTTAATGTTCTGGTGAACGTATTGGGCAAAAGCCCGGCTGACCTGTTTGCTGAATTTGAGGGCAAGCGCCATGTTGATACCTCGGGGGACGTGAAGTACCACCAGGGGTTTTCTTCGAATGTCATGACGCCAGGCGGCGAAGTACACCTGGCGTTAGGTTTTAACCCTTCCCACTTGGAAATCGTCTCTCCGGTAGTCGTGGGTTCGGCCAGAGCGCGTCAGGACCGCAGAAAGGATCCAGAGGGAGATCAGGTGGTTCCCCTTATCATCCATGGCGATGCATCTTTTGCCGGTCAGGGTGTGGTGATGGAAACGTTCCAAATGTCTCAGACCCGGGCCTACAAAACGGGCGGCAGCATTCATCTCGTGATCAATAATCAGGTAGGTTTTACTACCAGTCGCAAGGAAGATGCTCGTTCGACGGAATATTGTACCGATGTGGCAAAAATGGTTCAGGCCCCGATCATTCACGTCAATGCAGATGACCCAGATGCTGTGATGTTTGTTACCTCTCTGGCTGCAGATTATCGCTATCAGTTCAAGCGGGATATTGTCATTGATCTATTCTGCTACCGTCGCAGAGGCCATAATGAAACCGATGAGCCTTCTTCTACCCAGCCGCTGATGTACAAAATTATCAAACAGCACAAAACTACCAGGGCACTATATGCCGAAAGGCTGGTAGGTGAAGGGGTGCTTGATGAGTCTGCAGCGGACAATCTTCTTGCCGATTATCGGAACACCCTCGATAAGGGCCATAATGTCGTGAACAAACTGGTATCAGAGCCTGATGATGCGTTGTTTGTCGATTGGTCGCCCTATTTGGGACACGAATGGGTAACCCCGGCGGATACGTCCTATCCATTGGCCAACCTGAAAGACTTGGCAACCAGAATGTGTCGGGTGCCGGAAGGTATTGTGTTGCAGCGGCAGGTGGGAAAAATATATGACGACCGGCTGAAGATGGCGGCTGGGGCTTTGGAGCTGAATTGGGGAATGGCGGAACTTCTGGCTTATGCAACACTGTTAGAGCAGGGTTACCCTATTCGTATGACTGGCCAGGATATCGGCCGCGGTACTTTTTCTCACCGTCACGCAGTGCTTTATAACCAGAAAGATGCCGAAACCTACACGCCGCTCAAGCATCTTTCAGAAAATCAGCCCGAGTTCGATATCTATGATTCATTTTTGTCAGAAGAGGCAGTTCTGGCATTTGAGTACGGCTATTCTACAACAGCACCCTCTGGTCTGGTGATATGGGAAGCCCAGTTTGGGGATTTTGCGAACGGTGCCCAGGTTGTCATCGACCAGTTCATCACCAGTGGTGAACACAAGTGGGGACGTTTGTGCGGCCTGACCATGTTGTTGCCACACGGTTATGAAGGACAGGGCCCGGAACACTCATCAGCTAGGCTCGAGCGTTTTCTGCAGCTTTGTGCCGAGCACAATATTCAGGTTTGCATTCCGACAACCCCTGCTCAGGTCTACCATATGCTTCGCCGTCAAGCGATCAGGCCAATGCGTCGGCCACTGGTAGTCATGAGTCCTAAATGGATACTGCGTCACAAGCTTGCAACTTCTTCCCTGGAAGATCTAGCCGATGGGCATTTTATGCCAGTGATTCCTGAGCGAGAGGTGGCTCCGGAGAAGGCGCGCCGCTTGATATTGTGTTCGGGTAAAGTCTATTACCATCTGTTGGAGGAGCGGATGGAGCGCAAAATTGACGATATTGCCATGGTGCGTATTGAGCAGCTCTACCCGTTTCCTGATGAAGACTTGTTAAATGTGCTAAAGGAGTACACCTCTTTAGAGGAGGTGGTCTGGTGTCAAGAATGCCCTATCAACCAGGGTGCCTGGTACAGCAGTCAACATCATATGCGCAGTGTGCTTGATCGTTATAACGGGGATTTAACCCTTCGTTATGTCGGTCGTCCTGCCTCAGCAGCGCCGGCCGCGGGTTACATGTCGACACACCTTGAGGAACAGGCAAAATTTGTTAATGAAGCGTTGAGCTTTTAGCCGCCAAAAACCATCCTTGACCAAGGAAATGATAAAAAATGAGCATTGAAATTAAGGCACCTACTTTCCCTGAATCCGTTCAGGAGGGAAATATTGCTACATGGCATAAAAAGCCCGGGGATTCCGTTACCCGGGACGAGTTGCTAGTTGATATTGAAACGGACAAAGTGGTTCTCGAAGTGGTTGCTCCCGCAGACGGAACACTGGAAGAAGTCTTGAAGGCCGAGGGAGACGTCGTTCAGAGCAACGAGGTCATTGCCCGCGTCACTGCCGGGGCCAGCTCTGCGAAACCAGCAGCGGAAAAGAAGTCTGAGCCAGAAGTGAAGGCAGAGTCAGGAGCAGAGCCTGATGATAGCAGTAAAGATTCGAGTGACGAAAAAATTGCCAGCCCAGCAGCCAGAAAGCTAGCTGAAGAAAAGGGTGTGGACCTGCAAAAAGTTAGCGGAAGCGGCAAAGATGGCAGAATAACCAAAGAAGATATTGTCGCCATTCAACCAGCTTCCCCTGAGCAGCCAGTGGCTGCCAGTGCGCCAGTGCCTGCTGCCAGCCTGCCGCCTCTGGCGGAGGGGGATCGGGTCGAGAAACGCGTACCGATGACACGTATGCGTTCACGCATTGCTGAGCGCCTGGTTCAGGTGACTCAAACGACCGCAATGTTGACCACCTTCAATGAAGTCGACATGCACCGAATAATGAATTTGCGTACAGAATTCAAGGATTCATTCTCCAAGATTCACAATGGTACCCGGCTCGGGTTTATGGGTTTCTTTGTCCGCGCGGCGACTGAAGCTCTGAAGCGCTTCCCTGCCGTAAATGCCTCTATTGATGGCACCGATGTTGTTTATCACGGTTATCAGGATGTAGGTGTGGCAGTTTCCACCGATAAGGGCTTGGTTGTGCCAGTACTTCGTAATGCCGACACAATGAGTATTGCTGATGTTGAGAGCACAATTGCTGAGTTTGGTGGGAAGGCTCGTGATGGCAAGCTATCGATTGAAGAAATGACGGGAGGCACGTTCACGATTACGAATGGAGGTGTTTTTGGTTCGCTGTTGTCAACTCCAATCCTGAACCCTCCGCAAACGGCAATATTGGGTATGCACAAAATTCAGGAGCGCCCAGTGGCTGAAAACGGTCAAGTGGTCATTCGCCCAATGATGTATCTTGCGCTGTCTTATGATCACCGTTTGGTCGATGGCAAGGAAGCGGTGCAGTTTCTTGTGGCAATAAAGGAAATGATCGAAAATCCAGCTAAGATATTACTTGAGATATAACTCTTAGTTAATTGAATTTAATAGGATTAGTAATGACAGAAAAATATGATGTCATCGTGATTGGGGCTGGTCCCGCTGGCTATGTTGCGGCTATTCGCTGCGCCCAGCTGGGCCTTAAGACTGCATGTATTGAAAAGTGGCAAAATGCCAAGGGCGAAGGCGTTAATGGAGGCACTTGCCTGAATGTTGGGTGCATTCCATCAAAAGCATTGCTGGATAGCTCTTATAAATTCCATGAGGCAAAAAGTGAATTGTCAGTTCATGGTATCAGCACCACGAGCGTGAAAATCGATGTTAAAGCGATGATTGAGCGCAAAACCAAAATTGTGGAGCAGCTCACGGGTGGTATTGCAGGTTTATTGAAAAGTAATGGCGTTACTTCTCTGTTCGGCACAGGTAAGTTGTTGTCTGGTAAGGAAGTTGAGTTGACCGATCACAAAGGCGGCAAACAAGTGCTCGCTGCTGATAACGTGATTATTGCAACAGGTTCTCAGCCCATCAACATTCCAGTGGCCCCCATTGACGGCAAAATTATTCTCGATTCCACTGGAGCCCTCGAATTAACGGCTGTACCAAAGCGATTGGGCGTGATTGGCGCTGGAGTAATTGGGCTGGAGTTGGGGAGTGTGTGGAACCGTTTGGGTAGCAAGGTTGTACTCCTCGAAGCAATGACAGATTTCCTGTCTATCATGGACCAGCAAATTGCTAAAGAATCACTGAAGATATTTACCAAACAGGGACTGGATATCCGCTTGGGTTGCCGGGTTACTGGCAGCGATGTGAAAACCAAAGAGGTTGTCGTCACCTATCAGAACGGTGACGGTGAAGAAGTCAAAGAGACCTTTGATAAATTGATAGTCTGTGTCGGTCGCCGACCTTTCACTGAAGGGCTTTTGGCGCCTGATTGCGGCGTCAATCTCGATGAACGTGGCTTTATCTTTGTCAATGAGAAATGTGCCACTAATGCGCCTGGGGTATGGGCTGTCGGTGATGTGGTACGAGGACCGATGTTGGCTCACAAAGGTTCAGAGGAAGGCGTCATGGTCGCCGAGCGTATAGCGGGTCAAAAAACCCAGATGAATTACGATATCGTACCCAATGTCATCTATACGCACCCGGAGATTGCCTCCGTTGGCCAAACCGAAGAACAGCTGAAGCAAGCCGGCGAGCCATACAGTGTTGGTGTATTTCCTTTCATTGCCAGTGGTCGCGCTCTTGCAGCAAATGACAGCGAAGGGATGGTGAAGCTGATTGCCCACGCTGAAACAGACCGTATCCTCGGTTGCCATATCGTTGGTCCCAGTGCAGCGGATCTTGTGCAGCAAGTGGCGATTGCGATGGAATTTGGGGCGAGTGCAGAAGATATCGGTATGACGGTTTTTGCACACCCGACGCTATCAGAGTCGGTGCACGAGGCGGCACTGGCAGTTAATGGTCACGCCATTCATATACCGAACCGCAAGAAACGGAAATAGTTTTTGTCTTATAACTCCGCAGTTCTCTACGATCTGCGGAGTTTTCTTATTTATTATCCTTAACCGACTGAACGGGAATGACAATGAACCTTCACGAATATCAGGCAAAGCAGCTGTTTGCTGAGTATGGTCTGCCAGTATCCGAGGGCATAGCAGCAGAAACGGTGAAGGAAGCCGTTGCAGCTGCCGATGTGATTGGCGGTGATCGCTGGGTAGTAAAAGCCCAGGTACATGCTGGTGGCAGAGGCAAAGCGGGCGGCGTCAAACTGGTGACATCCAGAGCCGAAATCGAGGCTTTTGCCCGGGAGTGGCTGGGTAATCGTCTGGTGACATACCAGACGGATAGCAATGGGCAGCCAGTAAGTCGGATCCTTGTTGAGTCAGTCACAAACATTGCCCAGGAGTTATACCTTGGTGCAGTTATCGACCGCTCGACCCGTCGCGTGGTTTTTATGGCCTCCACAGAAGGCGGCGTTGAAATCGAGAAAGTCGCGGAAGAAACCCCAGAGAAAATTCTCAAGGCGATAATTGATCCACTCACAGGGGCGCAGCCCTACCAGGCTCGTGAGTTGGGCTTCAAGCTGGGTCTCAACGCTGAGCAGATTAAACAGTTCTCCAAGCTGTTTCTCGGTCTGTCCAAATTATTCCATGATTATGATCTTGCATTGCTGGAGATTAACCCGCTGGTTATTACTGAAGAAGGTAGTCTGCATTGTCTCGACGGCAAGATTAATATCGACAGCAATGCCATGTATCGTCAGAAAAAACTGCAGGGTATGCACGATCCCTCTCAGGAAGATGCCCGCGAGGCCCATGCTGCCAGATGGGATCTCAACTATGTGGCTCTGGACGGAAATATCGGTTGCATGGTGAATGGTGCCGGCCTAGCTATGGGTACTATGGATATTGTCAAATTGCACGGTGGCCAACCGGCTAATTTTCTGGACGTGGGTGGTGGCGCGACCAAAGAACGTGTGGTTGAGGCTTTTAAAATTATCCTCTCTGACGACAAGGTCGAAGCGGTTTTGATCAATATTTTCGGTGGTATTGTTCGCTGTGATTTGATTGCGGAGGGCGTTATCGGTGCCGTTGAAGAAGTGGGTGTTAAGGTGCCTGTAGTGGTGCGCCTGGAAGGCAATAATGCCGAGCTTGGCTCCAAGCTTCTTGCTGACAGCGGATTGAATATTATTGCGGCCACCAGTCTTACGGATGCGGCTGAGCAAGTGGTAAAAGCAGCGGAGGGTAACCAGTAATGGCAATTTTGATCAATAAATCGACCAGAGTGATTTGTCAGGGGATTACCGGTGGCCAGGGAACCTTTCACTCCGAGCAGGCGATTGCCTACGGCACCAATATGGTGGGTGGTGTTACACCGGGTAAAGGTGGCTCAACCCATCTCGGTTTGCCAGTGTTTAATACAGTGGCGGACGCCGTTGCCCAGACGGCAGCTGAGGCATCAGTTATCTATGTGCCGGCACCTTTTTGCAAGGATTCCATCCTTGAGGCTGCCAATGCGGGAATTCAGTTGATTGTCTGTATTACAGAGGGTATTCCCACACTGGATATGCTGGATTGCAAAGTGAAGTGTGATGAATTGGGTGTACGATTGATCGGGCCAAACTGTCCCGGTGTGATCACGCCGGGTGAATCCAAAATCGGCATCATGCCCGGTCACATTCACCTGCCGGGCAGGGTGGGAATTGTATCTCGTTCTGGCACCCTGACCTATGAAGCGGTCAAGCAGACGACAGACTCCGGGTTTGGTCAGTCCACCTGTGTGGGTATCGGTGGTGATCCGATACCGGGATCCAATTTTATAGACATACTGGCCCTTTTTGAAAAAGACCCGGCTACCGAGGCGATTGTCATGATCGGCGAGATTGGTGGTACCGCCGAAGAGGAAGCTGCTATGTATATCAAACATAACGTTACCAAACCGGTTGTATCCTACATTGCCGGAGTGACCGCCCCGGCCGGGAAACGTATGGGCCATGCGGGCGCTATTATTGCGGGTGGCAAGGGTACGGCGGATGAAAAGTTTGCTGCTCTGGAAGATGCGGGTGTCAAAACAGTGCGCAGTCTGGCGGAGATCGGTAATGGTTTGAAGGACGTCACAGGCTGGTAGTACTGATTTTCTCAGTTATTCAAAAGGCGGTCTGTGCAGGCCGCCTTTTTTATTCAACCCATGAAATCTGATTGAAGCAGTTATTTCGGGAAAACGTTTATTTGTGTCGGGAATTTCAACGGTGTGCGCTTGATTTTTGGTTTGCTGCCCCCATTTCTGCACCAGCCAAAAAACATTTCGCTTTTAACTTTGTAACAAGGAGACGATGGCAGCCATGACTGTTGAAACCCACGGTTTTCAAACAGAGGCCAAACAGCTTCTGCACCTGATGATTCATTCACTTTATAGTAACCGGGAAATCTTTCTCAGGGAGTTGATTTCAAATGCTTCCGACGCTGCGGACAAACTTCGATTCGAGGCACTGTCAGATAATGAGATTTACGATGGTGATAGCGACCTGCAGATCAAAATAGACCTGGATCCCGACGCGGGAATCATCACTCTGCATGATAATGGTGTCGGCATGTCGAAGGAGGAGGTGATTGAGAACCTCGGTACTATTGCTAAATCCGGTACAGCGCAATTTTTAAACACGCTCTCGGGAGATCAGCGCAAAGATGCCCAATTGATTGGCCAGTTTGGTGTCGGGTTCTATTCTGCGTTTATCGTTGCTGACAAAGTCGTTGTAGAAACGCGTCGGGCAGGTACTAAAGTGAATCAGGCTGTACGCTGGACCTGTGAAGGGGAAGCTGAATACACCATCGAAGACATAGAAAAACCCTCTAGAGGCACCTCTATTACGCTGCATTTAAAAGATGATGCACTGGAATTTGCCAGTCAGCTTCGGGTGCACAATATCGTCAAGAAATATTCGGACCACATTGGCATTCCAGTAGCCGTTAGAAAGTTGGACCCTGACGCAGAGGAAAATGCAGAAGCGCCTGTTTATAAATATGAAGTGATCAACAAGGCAACTGCCCTGTGGACGCGCCCGCGCAATGAGATAACCGATGAGGAATATAAAGAGTTCTATAAGCACCTCACCCATGATTTTATGGAGCCGTTGACCTGGTCTCACAACCGGGTCGAAGGCAAGCTGGATTACACAAGTCTGCTCTATGTGCCGGGGCATGCACCCTTTGATCTTTATAATCGTGACGTTGCCCAGGGGCTGAAGCTGTATATTCAGCGCACCTTTATTATGGATGATGCTTCACAGTTCCTACCTTCATACTTGCGTTTTATTCGAGGGGTTCTGGATTCCAACGATCTGCCACTGAATGTCTCACGGGAGATTCTACAGCACAGTCCCGCTGTGGACTCCATCCGCTCCGCACTGGTAAAGCGCGTGCTGGATATGCTGGATAAGATGGCCAAAGAGTCTCCGGATGACTATGACAAAATGTGGAAGGAGTTCGGTACCGTTTTGAAGGAGGGGCCGGCAGAGGATTATGCGAACCGTGAGCGGATTGCGGGACTCCTTCGTTTTGCCACGACCAAGACAGAAGATGAAAAGGAAACTGCTTCATTGGCAGATTATCTGTCCCGCATGAAGGAAGGGCAGGAAAAAATATACTATCTTGTGGCAGATAATATGACTGCAGCCCGTAACAGTGCCTATCTTGAGGTTTTCCGCAAGCGGAATGTAGAAGTGCTTTTGTTGACCGAGCGCCTCGATGAATGGACTATTTCCCATATTCATGAGTTTGAGGGTAAGGTGCTGCAGGATATTGCGAAAGGAGAACTGGAAGATACCATTCTCACTGACAACTCGGGGGATGCAGATAGTGACGGTGAGAAAAAACAGGCCTCATCAGAGCTCATCGACAAAATTGCCAGTCGCCTGAGCGACAAAGTTGAATCTGTCAGAGAAACTCGTCGATTGACGGACTCACCCGCCTGTCTGGTGTATGCTGAAGATGCATTGAGTCCACAAATGCGGAAATTGATGGAAGCTGCCGGGCAGCCAGTGCCTGCAGATAAACCGACACTGGAGATCAATATCCACCATCCGCTTATCAACCAGCTGAGCAAAGAGGAAGATACTGAACGATGTGCTGATCTGGTGTCACTGCTTTACGATCAGGCTGTGCTGTCTGCCGGTGATCAACTGGACAACCCCAGCCTCTTCGTTCGCCGACTCAACCAGCTGTTGTTTGAGGGAGTATCATAGCCGTGCTCCCTGGCAACCTATAATCCCGAAAACAACGATAATCAGAAGTTGAAAGCATGGTGGCAATAAAAAAAATTGCAGTACTGGGTGGCGGTACGTTTGGTACCGCCATTGCCAATATGATTGCTACCAATGGTCGCAATGTGGTCTTGTGGATGCGGGATGAAGAGAATGTTGAACGCTGCCGCCAAACACGTGAAAACCACCTCTACCTTCCCGGCTATCAGCTACACCAGAATCTACAAGTATCCAGTGACCTCCATGGAAGCCTAGAGGGGGCCGAGGTTATATTCTTTTCTGTCCCCAGTTCCGCATTTCGCGCTTTAGCGAAAGATGCCAGACAGTATATTGCTCCCCAGGCCATGGTTATCAGCACTGCCAAAGGCATTGAAGCCAACACATTCAAGTTGATGAGTGAAATCCTTGAAGAGGAACTTCCAGAGGCCAGGGTTGGGGTCATCAGTGGGCCCAATCTTGCCAAGGAAATCGTCAACAGAGCGATCACAGCTACAGTTATTGCCAGCGACGATGAGCGTTTATGCAAGGAAGTGCAAGTGTTGCTGGGCTCTTCCTATTTTCGCGTTTATGCCAACCGCGATCGCTTTGGTGTGGAGTTGGCCGGTGCTTTAAAAAATATCTATGGGATTGCTGCCGGTATGGGAGCAGCCATGAAAATGGGACAAAATACCACCAGTGTATTAATTACCCGCAGTCTTGCAGAAATGAGCCGGTTTGCCGCCAAGCTGGGAGCGAACCCGATGACTTTTCTGGGGCTGAGCGGGGTCGGTGATTTATTCGTTACCTGTACTTCCCCGCTGAGCCGGAATTATCAGATAGGCTTTGCGCTGGGTGAGGGGTTGACACTCGATCAAGCAGTTGCAAAAGTAGGACAAGTTGCGGAGGGCGTCAACACCACCAGAATCATTAAACAGGAGGCTGAAGAATTGGGTATTTATATGCCTCTGGTCAGCGCTCTCTACGAAACCATGTTCAATAAAAAGCCGGTCAGTGAGGTGCTCAGTAGTCTGATGCTCGCTGAGCAAAGTACCGATGTTGAGTTTACTGCAGGGGAATGTCATGAAAGAGACGTTTAAGATCAATGTATTAAATGTCGATACCTGGATTCGGCTGCTCTATATGATTCTATTTGTCATGTTGTTAGTGGTCGCGCGTTTTGTTGTACTGATTGTTACTATCATCCAGTTCTTGGTGGTATTGGTTAGCGGGGAGGACAACCGTAATCTGAGAACATTGGGGCAGGGTACTGCTCAATGGGTCTGTCAGGCGGTTCTTTTCCTGACCTACAATTCTGAGGAAAAACCCTATCCCTTTACAGATTGGCCTGAAACTCAGGCCTCTGTGGTGGATCACTGGGCGGACGCGGAAGTGGACGAGATACCTGCTACCGAGTATTCCTCTGCTTCAGATGAGGATGTGCCCTCTTTTGTCAGTCAGAAATCTGGGGCAGAAGCTTCATCAGTTGATGATGCTCAAAAGGAAAAAAGCGAGTAGTAAAAGCCGGTGCTGATCTACCTATTGCGCCACGGCGATGCACCGTATAGTGGCATTGCGGGTGAAAGGTCATTGTCTGCTGAGGGCAAAAATGACCTCGAATCTATTTTGTCGCAGCATCGGACGGAACTGTCCAGGCTTGCTTTAGTGCTCTGCAGCCCGGTTCTTCGTGCCCGGCAAACCATGACAGTTTTGGCAGAAACACTGAATTATCAGGGGCCACTGTTGTTTGATGATGTGCTACGTCCCGAAAGTAGTGTGGCTACCGTTGAAAGCCGTGTGAATTCCGTGGCGGAGGAGCCGATACTGTTGCTCGGCCATCAGCCTCTGATTGGCAAAATTCTCGAGTATCTGACAGATCAGACTAGTTTGGGATGGTCGATGACCACCGGCTCACTGGCTTGTCTTGATGTTACGGTTTTCAGCCGAGGTTGTGCTGAACTGAAGTGGTTGGCCACTCCGGAGCCGGGCTGAATTCGCGGATACTATCCTCCTGAAAATTTGAGCCCATACAACGGGAAAACTAACAGTTGATCAGTGAGAGGAACTCATTCCGGGTAGCTTGATTGTCTCTGAACGAGCCGAGCATGGCGGACGTTTTCATTACCGAGTTTTGCTTCTCTACGCCCCGCATCATCATACACATATGTTTGGCTTCAATAATGACGGCAACGCCATTTGCTCCAGTGACGGACTCAATGGTGTTTGCGATCTGGGCAACCAGTGTCTCCTGAATTTGTAGGCGGCGAGCATACATGTCGACAATTCTGGCAACCTTTGAAAGGCCCAGTACCTTTCCGTCGGGAATATAAGCAACATGACATTTGCCGATAAATGGCAGTAAGTGATGTTCGCAAAGTGAATAGAGCTCAATGTCCTTGACGATAACCATTTCATTGGCATCGGAAGGAAACAGGGCTCCATTGATTACGTCATCGAGATTCTGGTGATAGCCACGGGTCATAAACTCAAATGCTTTGGCTGCCCGCTTGGGTGTATCCTTCAGTCCTGCCCGGGTAACCTTTTCCCCCGTAGACTCAATGATATGGGTGTAGCAATCGGTAATTTTCACAAATATTCTCGGCCATTAGCTGTAGAGTCCGGAGCATAACCTTACGTCGGCGATAGGTAAACCTAAAGCCATTTGTTGACAGCAAAAGTACAATGACTGCATGAAAAATCAAAGAATCATACCGGCCAGGGTTGGCGATTTGATCAGCTGGGGTGCAGAGCGTTTTGAAGCAGAAGGGCTGTGTTTTGGTCACGGCACTGACAATGCTTGGGACGAGGCCCTCAGCCTGGTATTGTTTGTTTTGAGTCTGCCCTGGGATAGCGATGTCAGTATCCTGCAGCGGTCACTTTCCACTGACGAACAATCGCGTATCACCAGCCTGTTCGACCGGCGTATTAACGAGCGTATTCCTGCAGCTTATATGATTGGTGAGGCTTGGTTTGCCGGATTGTCGTTCGCTGTTGATCCGCGAGTATTGGTGCCGCGCTCACCTATTGCCGAACTCATTGAATCTGGGTTTTCTCCCTGGTTAAAAACCTCGCCAGCGACTGTTCTGGACCTCTGTACCGGCAGTGGCTGTATTGGCATTGCCTGCGCCCATTATTTCCCGGAGGCCCGCGTGGTATTGAGTGATATCTCTGTTGATGCACTGGAGGTGGCCGAACAAAATATTCAGCGTTATCAGCTCAGTGAACGCGTTATCATTGCAGAATCAGATCTGTTTGCCGGTCTCTGCGGGCAACGTTTTGATCTGATCGTTGCGAACCCTCCCTATGTGGATGCAGAGGATCTCGCAGACATGCCCAGTGAGTTTCTGCACGAACCGGCTATCGGGCTAGCTTCAGGGATTGATGGTCTGGATTTTACTCGCCGTCTGATTAATGAGGCACTGGATTATCTCACGGAGGAAGGTTCTCTTATCGTTGAGGTGGGCAATTCATGGCTGGCTCTCGAGGATGCATTTCCGGCCATATCATTCCTCTGGATAGACTTTGAGCGCGGTGGTCATGGGGTTTTTTTGTTGACCACACAACAGCTACGTGCACATCGTTTGTCGTTGGACATCGACTAACCACGACAGAGTAAAGCTGATCGTATAAAATTCTTTTCTTGCTGCCTTTGTATCTCTTGTCCTCAGGAGAGTTGATACGGGCATTCTTACGAACCGATAACCTGGAAAATCCTATGTCTGGCAATACCATTGGCAAGCTGTTTACCGTGACCACCTTCGGTGAAAGCCATGGTGCTGCCCTGGGTTGTATTGTCGATGGCTGCCCCCCTGGATTGTGTTTAACCGAACAGGACATGCAGCGCGACCTGGACCGGCGCAAACCGGGCCAATCACGCTATACCACGCAGCGTCGTGAAGGTGATCAGGTGAAAATCCTGTCGGGCACATTTGAGGGCAGGACGACTGGAACCCCGATCGGATTAATTATTGAGAATACTGACCAACGCTCTAAGGATTATTCCAATATCAAGGATCAGTTTCGGCCGGCGCACGCTGATTACACCTATTTTCAGAAATATGGTATTCGGGATTACCGTGGTGGTGGTCGGTCGTCTGCACGCGAAACCGCCATGCGCGTCGCGGCTGGCGCGATTGCCAAAAAATATTTGAGAGAAGTTGCCGGCATAACGATTCGTGGATACCTCTCACAACTGGGTCCGATCAAAGCCGAGAAGGTTTTCTTGGATGAGATAGAAAATAACCCCTTCTTTTGCCCCGATCCCGACAAGGTTCCGGAAATGGAAACTTACATGCAGCAGCTGCTCAAGGAGGGTGACTCTGTTGGTGCAAAAATCACCGTCATTGCCACTGGTGTCCCGCCGGGCCTTGGTGAACCGGTATTTGACCGGCTTGATGCGGAGATCGCCCATGGTCTGATGAGTATCAATGCCGTTAAAGGTGTTGAAATCGGTGCTGGATTTGATTCGGTTGCCCAGCGAGGTACCGATCATCGCGATGAAATCACCCCCGAGGGCTTTCTGTCCAACCATGCCGGAGGTGTGCTGGGTGGTATTTCCTCGGGTCAGAATATCGTTGCTCATCTGGCGTTAAAGCCGACCAGCAGCTTGCGGGTTCCCGGCCGTTCAGTGGATATCAATGGCAATGCGATTGATGTTGTGACCACTGGAAGACATGATCCCTGCGTGGGTATTCGTGCCACGCCGATTGCTGAGGCTATGCTCGCAATTACTCTGATGGACCACCTGTTGCGTCATCGTGCCCAGAATATCCATGTGAGTAGCGGTCTGCCACCAATCCCTGCCAGCACTGGCAGTTAGACAACTGTTTTCTTTGTGACTCACGAGACAGTTCCATACTGGCGGTTGTCTGCGTTCTATTTTTGTTTCTTTGGCCTGTTGGGTGCGCTGTTTCCCTATTGGTCCCTATATCTACAGTCGCTTGGCTACACGGCTACCGAGATAGGCTTTTTACTGGCTATTCCGATGGCCACCAAGGTGATTGCGCCAAATATCTGGGCCTGGATTGCCGATTATACCGGTGAGCGGCTGGCCATTATTCGTGTGGGTGCATTGCTGGCCTGTCTGTGTTTTGCCGGTATTTTTATTGACCAGGGCTTCTGGGCCATTACATTGGTGATGGCTGGATACAGTTTTTTCTGGAATGCAGTGTTGCCCCAGCAAGAGGTGGTAACCACCAGTTTTTTACATCAACGACCAGAAAACTACAGTCGTATCCGGGTGTGGGGTTCTGTTGGCTTTATTGTGTTTGTGTTGGGCAGTGGTGCCTGGTTCGACAGATACAGCATCGACACATTGCCCGTCATCGGTCTGCTGTTGCTGGTAGGGATTTTTCTGTCCAGCCTCGCTGTGCCCACGCCTGCCTATCGACAGTTCGAAGTCGTCTCGCAGACATTTGCTTCAGTCTTGAAACAACCTGTTGTGGTGGCTTTTTTTGTGGCAGGCATGCTGATGCAGCTGTCCCATGGTATCTATTACAGTTTTTTCAGTATTTACATGGAGTCTCACAATTACAGCAGGAGTGAGATCGGTATCTTTTGGTCAGTGGGTGTTGTTGCCGAGGTGTTTCTGTTTGTCATCATGCACCGTCTTTTACCACGTTTTGGTGTGCGTATAATTATGATCAGTTGCCTGTTGGTCGCCACATTGCGCTGGCTATTGATAGGCTACTTTCCCGAACAACCCGTGATATTGGTGCTTGCACAGGTTTGTCATGCGTTGACCTTTGGGGCCTATCATGCAGCGGGTATTGATTGCATACGCCGCCTGTTTGAAGCAGGTAATCAGGGTAAGGCCCAGGCTCTGTACAGTGCGTTCTGTCTGGGGTTTGGCGGTGCTGTCGGCTCCGGGGCAGGGGGCCTAATATGGGATTTCAGTCCGCTGATGGCTTTCCAGTTGGGTTCGCTGTCCTGTCTTCTGGCCAGCTTTGTGATTTGGTTCCGCCTGAAGGATGCCCGTCTTTGATATTTTCAGAGCTATCATACCTTTGTATGCAGGGACTCGGGAGAGATGTCAATGAAATCCGTTATAGTGATTATGATCCTGGTTGGTGTCTATCTGTTTTATCCTACCTATGATCTACTGGTCAAGGATAGCCCGTTTGATGAAACCTTTACATTAGAGGGCAGCCAGTTTCTGACGGCTGACCGGTGTCGAGAAGCGGCAATGGCGGAGAAACTGCGCTACTTTCATTGTGCTGGTAGCAGCAACTGGGGCGATTTATTAGGCACCTACGGTAGCTATCAACCTGAAAACCGTTACAGCGACCCTGAATTATTTAAAGAAGACACGAATTGATTACTGGACGCCGGGAGCAACAAAAAACCCACGAGAACGTGGGTTTAATAATTGGTCGGTGTGAGAGGATTCGAACCTCCGACCCCTTCCTCCCGAAGGAAGTGCGCTACCAGGCTGCGCTACACACCGGCGGCGCGCATTATATCAT
>Ga0207884_1000626_pt1 | contig 18928 bp, 8 predicted proteins | sample MalvirmetaMSP144_FD_184236 | JGI IMG/M metagenome (GOLD analysis project Ga0207884, IMG submission 184236) | Marine viral communities from the Deep Pacific Ocean - MSP-144 (SPAdes) | ecosystem: Environmental > Aquatic > Marine > Oceanic | place: Pacific Ocean | collected 2011-07-08 | reverse complement strand
TTAAAATCAAAAATTAAAAGAAAAGAATACTATGTCTAAGTTAATTCACTATGATGTGGAAGCACGTGACGCTCTAAAGAAAGGTGTCGACAAACTTGCCGATGCTGTAAAAGTTACGTTGGGACCACGCGGAAGAAATGTTGTAATTGAAAAGTCATTCGGCGCACCAAAGATCACTAAAGATGGTGTTACTGTAGCTAAAGAAATTGAGCTTTCTGACAAGATCGAGAATATGGGAGCTCAGATGGTTAAAGAAGTAGCTTCTAAAACCAACGATAATGCCGGAGACGGTACCACTACTGCAACAGTACTTGCTCAAGCAATTATTGCTGCCGGTTTGAAGAATGTTACTGCGGGTGCAAACCCAATGGACCTTAAAAGCGGGATTGAAAAAGCAGTTGCCGCTATTGTAGAAGGTTTGAAAGATGTTAAGATCGATATCGACAAAGACATCGACAAATTAAAGCAGATCGCTACTATTTCTGCAAACGGTGATGATGAGATCGGATCTCTTATTGCTGATGCTTACGAAAAAGTAGGAAAATCTGACGACGGTACATTCAACAACACAGGTGTTATCACTGTTGAAGAAGCAAAAGGAATTGAAACTACATTAGAAACTGTAGAAGGTATGCAGTTCGATCGTGGTTACCTTTCTCCTTACTTCGTTACCGATTCTGAAAAAATGGTAACTGATCTTGAAGATCCATACATCCTTATTTTCGATAAGAAAATTTCTGCGATGAAAGATCTACTTCCGATTTTGGAAAAAGTAGTTCAGTCAGGAAAACCATTATTGATCATTGCTGAAGATATTGAAGGTGAAGCATTGGCTACATTAGTAGTTAACAAACTTCGTGGTTCATTGAAGATCGCTGCTGTTAAAGCTCCGGGCTTTGGTGACAGAAGAAAAGCAATGCTTGAAGATATCGCTATCCTAACCGGTGGTACTGTTATCTCTGAAGAGCGTGGATACAAATTAGAAAACGCTACTCTTGATTTCTTAGGTCAGGCAAGCAACGTAACTATCGACAAAGACAATACTACTATTGTTGGTGGTTCCGGAAAAGCTGATGACATCAAAGCAAGAGTGAATCAGATCAAAGGTCAGATCGAGAATACAACTTCTGACTATGATCGCGAAAAACTACAGGAGCGTTTAGCTAAATTAAGCGGCGGTGTTGCAGTATTGTACATCGGTGCAGCTTCTGAAGTTGAGATGAAAGAAAAGAAAGACCGTGTTGAAGATGCACTTCATGCAACACGTGCTGCTGTGGAAGAAGGAATTGTTCCTGGTGGTGGAGTTGCTTACTTAAGAACAATGAAAGTTCTTGACAAACTGAAAGGCATCAACGATGACGAAGCTGTCGGTTTCCAGATCGTTCGTAAAGCTCTTGAAGCTCCATTGAGAACTATCTCAAACAACGCCGGAGTTGAAGGTGCGATTGTTGTACAGAAAGTTCTTGAAGGAAAAGGTGCTTTCGGATACAACGCACGTACCGAAGTTTATGAAGACTTAATTAAAGCCGGTGTAATTGATCCGACTAAAGTAACAAGAGCAGCGCTTCAAAACGCAGCATCTGTTGCCGGATTACTACTAACTACTGAAGCTGTAATTTCTGACAAGCCATCTGATGACGATGATAATGGCGGCGGAATGCCAGGCGGTATGGGTGGCGGAATGCCGGGAATGGGAGGCATGGGTGGAATGATGTAAATCATCCCTCATAAACTTCTGAAAAGAAATGAAAGCCCCTTCAATATTGGAGGGGCTTTTTTTGTGTTTGAAATTCCTAGTACCGACGCAGAGCATAATAACAAGAGGTAAAACCCCGATCATTAATTTTATCGGGGTTTTTTGTTTATAAGAAGTAATCATACATTCAGCTACTATTCAATAGATTTTGTCGGGGTGCTTATTGCTGAATTATAAAACGCAGTTTTTCCAATTTAGAGCGATTGAGAAATCAATTTTCTTAATTTTTATCACTTCTTTTATAGTTGGAAGCCTAGCCCATGCTCAAGTAAATATAGCTCAAACAATCAGTATCGCTGATACCAATAGCTATGGAAATCTTACTTTATATGATTTGAATGGCTGGCAGTTTTCGTTTGATAACCCTGAGGAAATCAACTCGAAACGTAATCTCAGTAATACAATCCCTGTTGATCTGACTGATCTTCATGAACTCAAATCTAATCCAAAATGGAAAAATTATGGATGGTTTGAGGCAGAGTTTATTGCAGATTCATCCATTGCAGGAATTCCATGGGTCTTATCTTATTTCGGACAGGAGCCTGTAACAATATGGCTTAACGGAGTTGAAATACTTAAAAATGGCAATGTTTCTGACAATCCTGATGAAGAAGTTCTGTCAAGATACGTAAACAAAGTCCAAACGGGAGTCATGTTCAGCCCGGGGTCCAATTTTTTGTTAGTACAATATTCCGATCATACTAACCCGACTTACTTTAGAACATGGAAATGGTTTGAAAACGGTATTTATCTTGTTCTGTATCCGGATTACGAAATATTTCAACGCAGGCACCGTGCTTTTATATTCGGCGGAGCACTTATGTTGCTCTCTCTTCTTGTATTGATCCATACCTATCTGGCAGTAAAATTTAAAGGTCAATATCATACGTACGTTTCTCTTACCACTTTTTTCATGTTGCTTCATGCTTTTACCACTTTAAGTGATACGATGGCAGACTGGACCTATTCGTACTTATATTTTGCAGAGTTTTCCTATGCTATTTCATTCATTTTTGTAGTGTATTTCTTTTTGATAGCATTGCGCAGAATCTTTGATCTGCCGATTCCCCGGAAGACTCTTGCCGGTATTCTGTTTATCTCAATAATTATTGGAGTTATTTCCATTTTCATAAACAGGGGATGGTTAAATCTTTTACACCCTGTATTAGTCGCAGGAACTTTGATATATGGGATCTACTCACTTTGGGAAGCAAAAAGGAAATCTTCAGAAAATAAAATCTGGATCATTGCAACCGGCTTAGCACTTACTGTTGGCGGGGGATTATTATATGTGTTGCCCTATATCGCTTTTGGTTCACAAAGTCATGTTCTTTTTATCATATCAATTTTGATGGCATATACAGGCATCCCAATTGCATTTACTTTTAATGTTGCCAGTAATTATGCTGCTTTGATCGAAACCCTTGAAGCGAAGGTTCAGGAAAGAACTTCAGATCTTGAAGTCGCTAACGAATTCCAGAACCGTTTCTTTGCTAATATATCTCATGAATTCAGAACCCCTTTAACAATTGGTGAGGGATTGGTAAATAAATTATTGCGCTCAGAAGAGGTGACTCATCAGGATCACCAAAGAGATTTATCGATCGTAAAACGAAATTTAAACCGACTTCATGATATGGTAGATCAAATCATTGATCTTACTAAAGCAGATAAGCATCAGCTTACATTGAATCGAAAGTATTATTATGCAGATAGCATAGTGTCTGTGTCTGTGGAATCATTTCGGTCTCTGGCAGAATATTATGGACATACCTTTACATTTTTGCCTGATGCTAAAGGTGTCGTTTTATTTGCTGATCGTTCAAAAGTAGAAGTAATGATCAATAATTTGATTTCTAACGCCATTAAATTTACACCCGATGGCGGATACATTTCTATTCAAACATCTGTAGAAGAAGAACTATTTGTGGTATCAGTTCATGATTCGGGCCCCGGAATACCGGAACATGAACAAGAAGCTATTTTTGAGCGCTTCCACAGAATTAAAAGAGAAGAAACAGAATATATAGAAGGGATGGGAGTGGGGCTGGAGCTCAGCCGAACTTTGGCACGTATACATAACGGCGAGCTTTCTATAGATGCTGATGTAAAGAACGGTGCTTGTTTCAGATTGGAACTTCCGGTTTCTAAAGAGAAAGAAAAAGAAGTTGCTATGGTTGAAGATGCATTGGAAGAAGATCAGCTTTACCCGGCTAAGCCTGTTGTTGAGACCGAAAGCGAATACAGTATTCTTTTAGTGGAAGACAATCAGGACATGAGAGAATATGTGAGTAACATTTTATCAGAACTTGGGCCGGTCAAAGAAGCTAAAAATGGAGAAAAGGCTATTGAGTTGCTTTCTTCTTCCTATACGCCGGATATAATAATAACAGATCTGATGATGCCTGTCATGGGCGGTTTGGAACTGGTTGAAGTATTGATGAAAAAACCGAAGTGGAAAGATATTCCCATTATTGTACTCACTGCAAAGGCGCTGGAGGAAGATAAATTACATCTGCTCAGAATTGGTGTAGTTGATTACATCACTAAACCATTTGTTCAAGAGCATTTGATGCTGAAAACACAAAATTTACTACGCTATTACCAAAAGAAAAAAGCATTAGAAATCACTCTTTCGGATAAAGCATTACAAAGCCGAGAAAAGTTATCAGAAAAAGTAATGGCATACATTTCTAAAAATATTAAGGACAGTAGTTTGTCGGTTGAGTCGTTGGCTGAAAAATTTTCGCAAAGTCGGAGTTCTTTATATAGAAACATTCAGTTAGAAACAGGGATGACCCCCGCCGAATTTATCCGGGAAATTCGATTGGTCACAGCACGCAGACTAATCGAGCAGGATAAAACAATGAGGCTGGAAGAACTTGCCAACGCTGTTGGGTATAAAAGTTCCACCAGCTTCCGTAAAGTCTATGAAGAACGTTTCGGTGTGCATCCGCTTAGCTGAAATTAGGATAAAATCCTCCCTTGAAGTAAGACGGAGGGTGTTGCTGGATTTTAAATCATGCAACTCCCCTCAGAATAAATTGGGAACTGCCGGTTTATTCATCTCCCCTCAAGGGGAGATATATTTCGTGTAGCTTACTTAAGCTCCGTACACCTTTTAAAGGCACGGGATCAAAAATATCTTAGTAGCAACATCGGGTAAGCCTGTCCCGAAGTCTCCGAAACAATGTCCTCACAACCTGCATTAAAGAGTTATTCACTCAATTTTGGCACGTTTGCGCAGAAAGTTGACACGTTTGCGCAGGTGAAAAAGAGTAGATTCAAATCAGGACAATTTATGTTCAAACCATCTATTCATTTCATTCTTAAAAATTATGAAACCAATACGTTCGCTTTTTTTCGGGGTACTTTTTTTAACAGTAATAAGCTTTTCAGCTTTTGGGCAAAGCACTACTCCAAAAGTAGTAACCGGCTATAATCAAAGCTTGGTGCTCACAGAAAATGGGTCATTATATTCATTTGGAGGCGGCCATTTTGGCACCGCAGGGCAATCCAACACTAACCGGGTTGATATTCCCGGGCTGGCAAATGATCCTTCGTTAAATGGTCAAAAAGTGGTTGACATAGCTACTGCATATGACAATGAACATGCTATAGTGCTATTAGCAGATGGTCGAATGTTTGGTATAGGATCAAACGATAGAAACCAACTCGCTTTGAGTGGAAGCAATAACTATACAACACTTACAGAAATAACACATGCTAATTTTGAAGGGCATACAATCGTGGATGTAGAGGCAGGAGAGAAGAATAGTATTTTTAGAACAGCTTCCGGAAAAGTCTTTGTAATAGGCGATAATCCATATGGATTTATTGGAGTTGGTACCACAACCAATCCCATAACAGAACCTACTTTGATAAATGGAATGGTGAACAAAAAGGTAGTGGAAATTTCCTCTGGTAGACAACATGTTTTGTTACGAACCGACAGTAGCGAAGTATGGGTATATGGAAGAAATTCTAACGGAGATTTGGGAATAGGAAATAGTATAAGTACATATTCACCTGTACGTATGGACCAGAATATTCCCGGAGAAACCATTATAAAAGCAATAGCCGGGGGGGTGGGGTCAAGCTACTTTGTTACCGAATCAGGCAAGGTCTTTAGTACAGGAGTTAGGCTTGGGCCTCTTGGGTATGAACCACCGGGAGGTCCAAACGTAGATGTAAATACTCCTACAGAAATAACGCATAGCAATTTGCAAGGTAAAACCATTATTGATGTGGTTGGAAATGAAGAATCAGCAACATTATTAGCCTCTGATGGAACTGTATTTAGTTTTGGGGGCAGGAATGGTGAGGAAAGCTTGGGTCGTCCGCTAACAGACATTATTGTACCTGTACAGTTAACTCACTCCAATATTGTTGGGAAAAATATTGTTGAAATAAGTTCTGAGGATTCAGAATATACTTATATGAGAGCTTCTGATGGGACTATTTTAACATTTGGAGGTCAATTAAAAAGACTATCTTGGTTTTCCAGTTCTCAATCATCCGGAACCGGGCGTTGGAAAGCCGGTGAAGCGTTTCCCAGACCTGTCATACAAACAGAAATGGATGGAAAGACCGTTGCAAAAATGTATACGAGTCAAACCATGAACTATTTTGTTACTACAGACAGCCTTATCTATTCTTTTGGGCGAGTTTATTCTACAGGATATGTAGGTAATTCACTTCGCTCAAATTTACCTACAGTAAAAAGTCCAACGCTAATTCCCTCTTCAAAACTTGGCAACGTATCAGTAAAGAACATTTTTGCGGGCTACCGTCAAACGTATGTAGTTAATTCCAACAATGAAATTTACCAGTTCGGGAAAAATAGTTATGCAGAATTAGGAAGAACAGATAGCCTCGATCATTACGATCCGGTATTAATGGATGCTTCATTAATTGATAACAAAATCGTTAAACAAATTGTGGTTGGAGCAGTAGATACGCTATCGGTGACTTTTATTGTGACTGAAGATGGAGTGGTGTATGGCTTTGGAGATAATAATTTTGGACAGCTTGGATTAGGGGACAACAATAGAAGAGCGCAACCGGTTCGCCTTACCCATGCAAACCTTTCGGGAAAAAAAATCATACATGCTGCGTCTAGTGGCCGTGCTACTCTTTTAGTTGCTTCGGATGGAACAGCTTTTACTTTTGGTTATGGATTGGATGGTAATTTAGGACATGGTACATCAGTTAACCTAAATGTACCAACGGCATTAACTCATGCTACCATAACGGCAAAAAAAATTAAATCAGGATCGATTGTCAGCAGGGGCGTATCCTCGTTTATACTTCTAAACGAAGATGGGCAATTGATCACATTTGGTGAAAACAGCGACGGACAATTGGGACAAGGTGATAAAGTTGATAATAGTACTCCCAGAGTTGTAACGCATTCAAGTATTGTAAATAAGAAGGTGATTAAAGTTCAGAGTAACAGAAGAGGAACCATCATTCTTACTGAAGACGGAAAAACATATGCTTTTGGTAATGGAAAGCATATTGGTTTTAATGTAAGTACCTTTACAGATTTAACAGTTCCAACGCTTATAGAGTCAGCAAATGTAAGCGGTCGTTTTGTAGTTGATATAGCTACGGATTATGAACACTCTTTACTATTGTTGGATAACGGATCTGTAGTTGCTTCATCTTTCGCTGTTAGTAATCTGGATGTTGATCATATTGGAAAGCTAGGACAAAGCGACCCAACTCAAAATCACCCTTCTCATGTACCTGTTCCAAATTTCAGTACTTATTTATCTCCAATCCCAACCACAAACCTCAAAATGCATGTAGATGCAGGTCGGGGGCTCACTACTTTCGGGGATTCTTTAAATACTTGGGGTGATCTAAGCGGGAATGATAACAACCTTACACAGTCCATTTTATTACAACGCCCGGTACTTATCGACAGCGCCATCAACAACCAACGTACAATCGGCTTTAATGGAACTGATTCCTATATGGTCTCACCAACTACCGCTACGCTTGGTATTCAGAGTAGCGATTATGAAGTATTTATGGTAGCGAAAACAACTTCTGCAACTAATGAGATCGACTTCCTGTTAGCCGGTTCAAATGAGAATTTTGAACTACACACCAACGGAACTTCAGGTTTACGGTTTATTCCGAATTCAGGAAATTATACTGACATCGGATCGGTGGGTGATTTTTCAGATGGAACCGTTCAGCTGATCAATGTCCGGGCTACAAGTACAACATCAACTGTAGCGGCAAATCGTAGCGGAAAAACCCAGATTTCTGTAAATGCTCAAAGTTCAGTATCTGCACAGCTGTTTGTAGGTGTAAGAACAGGAGGAACGTTCTGGTTTGGGGGGCAGATTGCCGAAATAATTATATATAAAAATGTTCTAAACGATAATGATCGCCGAAAAGTGGAATCCTATTTATTTAAGAAATATGCCATCAAGAACTATAAAGAGTCGTCTCAAAAGTTAACAGGAGCTGAAGGTTGGAGAATTATGACCAGTCCGGTGGCGGATTCTTCATTCGCTCCATTATTAGGCAGTTTCTGGACGCAAGGATTTACCGGCGCAAATCATTCAGGAGGAGCTTCCAATGTATATCGATGGCCAAATACCTCAACAAGTCTGTCTAATTCCAACTGGACTTCTGTAAGTAATATGTCCGATTCTCTGCATCCCGGAGAAGGAGTTTTGGTGTACGTGTTCAGCGACGATAATGGACCTGGTGTAGCAGGAGATTCAGGTTTTCCGAAAACACTAAAGCTCGAAGGTCGTGAGCCGAAAGGAACACAATCATTAACTACGCTTTTAAATTCTAATGTAAACGGTTGGGCGTTAGTAGGTAATCCATTCCGAAATGACGTTGATTGGGACGGATTTACACGTTCGGGATTATCGAATTCGGTGTATGTGTATGATATCAATTCCGCATCCTGGAAAAGCTGGAATGGAACACTGGGAAGTTTAACAGATGGGGAAGTGGGACCTTTCAATGCATTTTTTGTGCAAACAACGGAAGCCAGCCCAACTCTAAATATTCCGGTATCAGCAAAAACCGATTCCGCTAAACGATTTCTTGGTAAACAGTTGGTTAAATCCGAGCCGACTTATTTTTCAATCGAATTATCAGATAGTTCAGGACTAAAGAACAAAGCCTGGTTCCAGTTTTCTGAAGACGGTGAATTTGGGCTAGATGCTTCGGATGCGCATCAACTCAATCCACTTTCTTCAAATTATGTAACGTTGGCGTCCATCCTAAATGATACAACTCATCTGGATATAAACAGTTTACCGATTATTACAGAGCCGTTTGAGATTCCATTGGCACTTCAAACTTCTGCAAGTGGTACAACGCATCATATTTCTAAAGGTGATTTAAATATCCCCGAGGGATGGGAAGTTTCTTTGTATGACTCGGAACTTGATATCACTAAAGACCTTGAAGAATCTTATGAGTTTACTATGGATGCAGCAAAAGTAAAGAAGGTACAGACGCAAGAAATTGCGTCCCCACCAAGTCTGGAATCTATTTTCCAAACTGCTAAGCAAAAAAGATCCGGTACACGATTTGTGCTGACGGTTTCACCGGCACAAGCGGTAAGCAATGAACCGCTAATTGACCTGCCTACTAAAGTGGAGCTTCATCAAAACTATCCAAATCCATTTAATCCAAGTACAATCATTGCTTATGGAGTTCCAAACACCGGAAAAGTAACACTGGAAGTGTTTGATATTCTGGGAAGAAAAGTAGCCACATTGTTGAATGGTGAAAACAAAACAGCCGGACGTTACACGCTAAACTTCAATGCTTCTAACCTCGCGAGTGGGATGTACATTTATCGCCTTCGAGCAGGGAATTCGGTGATCATCAAGAAACTAACCCTTATTAAGTAATCAGCGTTTAGCTATTAGCTTTTGAGGTAAGTCCCAAAAGCTAATAGCTGACAGCTAAGAGCTAAAAGCCCAACACCATGAAAACAACACTTATAATCTTTGTTTCACTTATCATTGTGCTGATTGTCACAGCACTTGTTCATGCCCAACCAGGTCTTCCCGATAATCCGGCTCAAGCCCCAATAGATGGCGGACTTGGTTTACTCGCTGTGGCAGGTGGAGCTTATGCATACAAAAAATTACGGGGTAATTAGAATGATGAGTTAGATTAAAAAATTACCTTCAAACCTTCGTTTAAAATTCCTGGTGAAGTTGGTCTCGCATGATGAATTGGATATTTTTCAATTCGTATTAATAAGAAATAAAGTGTGGTAATGGTTAGAAGAATAGGGTTTTAGTTTGTATTTGATTTTCTCTTATTTATCTTCTGAAAACTTTTTCTATGACGCGACAGTTATCAGTATTTCTTTTATCAATTCTGCTTATTCAAGGGCTTTCGCAAACCTTATTATTTTCTCAGGTTCCTAATGCTGATGACTATGTAGTTACAGAATTTGGAATGGAAGATGGATTACCTCAGAATTCAATTAATGAAATTCTGCAAACGGCGGATGGATATATTTGGATAGCCACTTTTGGTGGTTTAGCCAGATTTGATGGTGATAAGTTCACTAAATTTGATCGATCAAACACTTCTTGTATGATTTCTGATCAGATATTAGATATCTATGCTGATTTAGAGGGAGGAATATGGATGTTCCCTGCCCATGCTAATACACTAATTACCAGAATAAAAGGTGAGGAATGTAATACGTACAAACTCGGGGATGGTATTAGCCATAGATTTGGTGTTATAGAGAATTTTGATAGTTCAATATGGGCGTATGGTTTTAATGAGTTTTTTGCTTATAACAAAGAAGGTTTTGAAAAAATTGAGATAATCACAGATTCATTGGTTAGAAAAGATGCCCTTAAAAGTAAACAAGGGAAATGGTTTGGGGTCGAAAAAAATTTATACCGAATTTACGACGGCTCGATAGTAAAGGTCTGGGAGAATATTACTTACATCGAATCAAATATTAATTATGTATACGAACACCCGGATAAAGAAGGAAGAATTTTAGTAGTAACTGCTGACGGTATTACTGAACTTGAAATGGGTGAAGAACTATCCTTAATCAGATTTAACCCAGTAAATGAGATTGTAATAGATCTGAAATTTGATAACAACAACAATCAATATATAACAACAGTATCCGGTATCGGAGTTAACGTTAATTCTGGATTTGAATCACTTACCCCTTTTAAAGAGCAAAAATCAATTCGTTTAAAATCATTTCTGCAAGATAATGAAGGAAATTATTGGATAGGAACGGAAGGAGACGGTCTTTATCGCTTTAGAAAAAAGGCTATTTCTATGATTGACAAAGAGAATGGGCTGCAAAATGAAAAAATGCTCTCCATCACTAAACTCGCTGATGGAAAAATATTGATGTCTACAAATTGTGATGGTATTTATGAATGGGAGGATAGGAAAGTAACCTTATCATCAGTGCATAACTATATTGATACAGGTTGTTATTGGTCCGTATTTCAAGATTCAAAAGGTAGAATATGGCTAGGTGGTGAAAAGCCTTATATGACAGAGTCAATTGACAAACCGGGAAAGTTATTTGGGAGTGAGGATGGGTACGAAGGTTATTCGGTATTTGCTATTACAGAAGATTCTAAAAATAGAATATGGGTGGCCACAACCACAGGAATTTTTATTTATGATGGCAATGCATTTACAGAGAAATTAACTGAAAATGAAGGATTATTCTACCGAGATGCTAGAATTCTTTATGAAGACTCTTCAGGTAAAATGTGGATTGGAACCAATGGAGGGTTAAATACTTACAAAGACAAGGAAATTCAGAAAATTAGTTTAGCTATTAATTCTGAACCAGATATAATAACCCAACCCCATGTAAGAGCAATTCACGAAGATGAAGATGGGATTTTTTGGATAGGAACTTATGGTGATGGACTTTTTAGAATTAAGAATGATGAGATTTTTCATTTTAATACCGGTAATGGTTTGTACGATAATGTAGTTTCTCACATCATTGAAGATGAATATGGTTACTTTTGGATGGGAAGCAATCGAGGGATACACCGTACAAGCAGAGAGAGTCTGAATAAATTGGCGGATGGAGAAATAGCCAAAGTGATCTCCTATTCATACAGTAGTAAAGACGGTATGAATTCTCCCGAAACCAATGGCGGATTCCAGCCTAGTTTTATATATGATTCTGATAAGAATATCTATTTTCCAACTGTTGCCGGTATTGCCAAAGTTTCAACTCGGGATGTAAATAAAAACAGCACTTCACCACCGGTTTATATTGAAAAAATAAAAAACAGTGAAGGAAGCAATTTGGAAACAGAAGCTGTGAAATTAAACTATGATGAAGCCTTCCTTCAGTTCGATTATACAGCTATTAACTTTACGGATCCTGAAAAAGTACGATTTAGGTACAGACTAGAAGGGTTGAATGATACCTGGGTTGAAGCAGGATCAAGAAGAGAAGCGATATATACAAAAATACCTCCCGGAGATTATAAATTTCAGGTAATCGCGAGTAATAATGATGGGGTTTGGAATTACGAAGGCGCTTCTGTTGATGTAATTATAGTTCCTCCATTCTGGCAAAAAGATTGGTTTATTGCTATCGTTTCCGGTCTGATTTTTGGAGTGGGATTTCTTTTTTATCGAATTCGTACAAATTTATTGAGAGAAGAAAACGAAAGAAAAAAACGATTTAGTGAACAGCTTATTGATTCTCAGGAGCAAGAACGGAGACGAATCGCTTCCGAACTGCATGACGGATTAGGGCAACAGATACTTGTAATCAAAAACAGAGTAGAGTTGGCTAAAAAGAAAGCCGGAAATATAATTGAATTAGAGGAAGAACTTGATGAGATTATGCAAAGTGCAGTAATCTCAATAGGTGAAGTTCGTAGTATTTCTCATGGCCTGCGACCGGTACATTTGGAAAAATTTGGTTTAACCGAAGCTATCGAGAACCTTTGTGAAGAATTACAGAACACGCTTTCTATCGAGTGGAGTTATCATATTGACAATGTTGACAAAGCAATCCATGAAAATAAGGAGATTCATTTTTATCGGGTAGTTCAGGAAGGTGTCAAGAACATTATAAAGCATTCTTCTGCTAAAGAGGCTTCAGTATTGATAAAAAGAACAGACAGAACAATCTCAGTTACAATATGGGATAATGGAAAAGGCTTTGATTTAGTAAGGAATGGTATATCAGAGGGCCTTGGTTTTCTTGGCATGCATGAACGTATTCAGTCACTTGGTGGAATCATTGATATACAGTCTGTAATAAAGAATGGAACTACAATTAAGATCGAAATACCTATTGATGAATATGAAAAATAAAATATCTATTGTTATCGCAGATGACCACGCTCTTATTCGAAAAGGGTTAAGGCAAGTGTTGGATTCGGAACCGAATATAGAAATTTATGAAGCTGAGGATGGTGAACAGGCATTGGAATTCATTCGTGATAAAAAACCTCAGATTGCTATACTTGATATTGAAATGCCGAAACTATCAGGTTTTGACGTGGCAAAACGTGTTCAAAAAGAATCAATCAAAATTGATGTGATTTTTCTTACCATGTTTAAAGATGAATCTGTGTTTAATAAATCAATGGATATTGGTGTAAAAGGATATGTTCTGAAAGAAAATACAGTTTCCGAAATTATGAATTGCATACACACCGTTTTAAAGGGGAATTACTATTTAAGCCCTGAAATCTCTGATTTTCTGATAAAGCGAAACAACAGATTGGCAAGTTCGGCAACTGATAAATCAGGAATTAGTTTGCTTACTCCTTCCGAAAAAAATATGCTGGAAATGGTAGCCATGATGAAAACAAATCAGGAAATTGCTGAAGAGTTAAACATCAGCATTAAAACGGTTCAAAACCACCGAAGTAATATTTGCAGCAAACTTGATTTAAGTGGAGCCCACGCCCTTCTGAAATTCGCAGTTGAACATAGTTCGAGAACATGAACGCGATAACAAAATTCAGTTTCCTAAATGTTTGAGAGATCACACCTTTTGTGATTATTAAATAATCACTCACACTATTAAGAGTTGAGTGTTTTGAATTGGAAAAAATATTATAGGCCCATACATAGGGTGTTTCTTTTTTTTGACTATTTTTTTATTTACAATGATTTTTAGGTCTTTAAAATGATTTCAATACGCATAAAGCCTTTATTTTTGTTGATATTTTGGATTCTGTTATCAGTGTTCCCGCATTTCTTATTTTCTCAAACACCGAATTCCGAAAATTATGTAATCAATAAGTTTGGTTTAAAAGAGGGGTTGCCGCAAAGTTCAGTAAATGACATCATACAAACCAAAGATGGGTATTTGTGGCTGGCTACATTCGGAGGACTTGTGCGTTTTGACGGCTATTCATTTACCACCTTTAACAGGTCAAACTCAGAGGGATTGGCATCAGACCGGATATTGAATTTGCATGAAGACAGAAAGGGCAAAATCTGGATAAGTACAGAAAGTGGCTTTACAGAGTACAAAGATGGGAAATTCAGAACATACCAGTTAAAAAAAACAGGAAGAGTTATTGCTCCCAAACGAGTGGTCGAAGACAAGGCAGAAAGACTTTGGATTATGGCAGATGGAATTCCTTATTTCCATAACGGAGATTCATTTATAGAAAAAGAAGTAATTGAGAGTGAAGAATTTGTCCAAAAAGCTCTTAATGACACTATTGGGGTGCTTTTAGCATACGAGGATAAAGTGATGCATACTTTAAATGATTCAATAATCCTTATTAAAGACTTTAACTCGTTACTTGGAAGTGAAATTTTAGAGGTAAAAGAGTTTCCAGAAAATTCAGGGATAATATATATAGCCACGGCTAAAGACGGACTGGCTAAATATGAAAATAGACAACTAACTTTTTATGATACAGACGATGGGTTTACTTCAAATTTTATTAAAAGGCTTTTTATAGACACCGACAATATTTTCTGGGTAACTACATACAATGGGATAAGCAGGTGGAACGATGGTCGTTTTGAGATATTCGACCCTGTCAATGCTGATCGCGAGATCAATTACACTAAAATCTTTAAAGACAATCAGGGAACTTTTTGGCTGGGTACATTAGGAGAAGGAATGTTTTCAGCAAAACCCTCCATTATTAAAACCATAGGAGAGGAGGAGGGATTTGAAAATGACATTATGCTTTCACTAAGCAAACTAAGTGACGGGCGAAATTTATTTTCTACTAATTGTGGGGGAATTTATGAGTGGAGTAAAAGTAAACTTACGCATTCGGCTGTTAATGCTCATTTACCAAATCTTTGTGTATGGTCAATATTAGAGGACTCCAAAAACCGTGTTTGGTTTGGTGCCGAGGAATTGTATCGGATAAATTCTACCGATCTTGCAAAACCGGGTAAAAAAATCACTTCAGAAGATGGGTTTAATGGTTATGTGATTTCATCAATGTTGGAGGATTCCAAAGAAAACATATGGATTGGAGCATTAAACGGGTTATTTAAATATAGTGGAGCAGATTTTAAACGCTTTGCAATCGAAGATGGACTTTCTAGTGATGATGTAAGATCAATTTACGAAGACTCTCAAGGGGTTTTATGGGTGGGAACAATTTCAGGATTAAATAAAATTGAAAACGAAAAAATTACAAAGGTAAGTTTACAACCGGAATCAAAAAATAAATTGGAGAATGAGCCATATATCCGTGCTATTTATGAAGCAGAAGAAGGAGTATTTTGGATGGGCAGTTATGGAAATGGATTATTCAGACTAAAAGACGGAGAAGTTTGTAATATTACAACCCAACACGGGCTTTTTGATAATATAGTATCTCATTTAGTTAAAGATGAAAATGAGAATTTTTGGATGGGTAGCAATCGGGGGATTTTCAGAGTCCCAATATCATCGGCTTCAGCTTTTTGTGATGACGAAAGTAACACGGTACAATCGTTTTCATACGGTGAGGAAGATGGGATGATCTCTGTTGAAACAAATGGAGGTTTTCAACCAAGTGTAATTCAGGATTCATCTGGAAATATCTTTTTCCCTACGGTTGGCGGTGTTTCTGTAGTATCAACCAGAGATGTCAAAATAAATAGCGCTAAACCTCCTGTATATATAGAAAATTTAAAAGGGATTGAGAATGATATTCCGATTACAAACACTATAGAGTTGTCTCATAATGAATCATTCCTTGATATTAGGTATACCGCAATTAATTTTGATCAACCGGAAAAAACACGTTTTAAGTTTAAGTTAGAAGGATTGAATGACAATTGGATTGAAGTTGGAAACAGAAGGCAAGCTCTATATTCTAAAATTCCTCCCGGTGATTATACATTTAAAGTAATCGCAAGTAACTCAGATGGAATTTGGAACGAAAGAGGAGCTTCAATTGGAATTGTGGTGAAACCGCCTTTCTGGCAAACAAACTGGTTTTACGGAATAGTTGGATTGTTATTTTTAACCTCAGGACCTGCTGTATATTACTACAGAGTGGATCAACTGAAAAAAGAAAATGAGAAACAGGAAAGGTTTTCTGAGCAGTTGATTAATTTTCAGGAAGTGGAAAGAAGAAGGATTGCTTCTGAACTGCACGATGGTTTGGGGCAGCAGATTTTAGTTATAAAAAACAGAGCTGAACTTGCTCTTAAACAACCTTATAACTCTGAAATGCTAACCGAGCAGCTACATGAAATTATTTCGAGCTCGGCAAGCTCCATAGATGATGTAAGAAATATTTCGTATGCACTCCGGCCTATACATTTGGAAAAATTTGGTTTAACTGACGCAATTTCCGATCTGTGTGATCAGCTTAATAAGATATCCTCAATTGAATGGAGTTACCATGTTGATAATATTGACAATAAAATCCCGAAGGAAAAAGAAATCAGTTTTTACAGAGTTGTACAGGAAGCCATTCAAAATATTTTAAAACACTCTTCAGCAGCTGAGGCATCTGTAATGATCAGGCTTAATGAACAAATAATAGATGTACTTATTTGGGATAATGGTAAGGGGTTTAACACTAAGTCAGATACTTATACAGAAGGAATAGGTTTTCTGGGTATGAAAGAAAGGATTAAAACCTTGAATGGAACAATGGCAATAGAATCTGATGTGAGAAAGGGTACAACAATAAGAGTAAAAATACATGTAGTAAGCTGATAGTGGGTTTGCTAAATAGTCAAGAAGAGCAATATAAATTATTGTCAGGGAAGTATTTAATACTCATTCCTCTTATTTAAACTTCAAATCTTAACCGAACCGGATTTCGATAAAATATTTTTCGGTTGGTCTAGGTAGATATGCCTATACAATTGAGTACTAGCTCCTATTGTTAATTAAGAATATCAGAAACAACTTTCACTAAAATATAAAGGGATAATCAAAGAAAAGAATCAGGTGAAAGCTTAATGAAGATAATGATTGTAGATGATCATGAAGCCACACGTATAATATTAAGAAGCATAATTTTACTATCTATTGTAGGGCCGATAGAATTCATTGAATACGAAAATGGTGAAGACGCAGTACAAAACTATGCTATCGATAAACCTGAGTATGTTCTGATGGATGTTGAAATGAAGAAAATGGATGGGTTTGAAGCCACAGAGTGTATCTTGAAGCAGGATCCCGGAGCAAAAATCATAATTGTAACGAGTAACAACACAAAGATCTTTCGAAAGAAAGCAAAAGAAATAAGAGCTATTGGTTTTGTTGCCAAGGACGATCTTTCAGTTATTCACAACTTTCTTGAGTTCAAAAGGTAGAGATATCTCATCTGCCTTGTCAGTCCTCTCTTTTCTTATAGGTACTTCTTCCTATAAGATTGAGGACTTCTTCCTATTGAAATGAGAGGATGAATAAACAATATTTAATAAAGGCAACTTGGGGTAGGGGTATTAACGTCCCGATTCAACGCTTTTCAAAAATTTAATAAATAGGTACATCATGAATTACACAAAAATTTTTAAAACGAAGGCACTTTTGAGTATAGTGCTGTTTACAGGACTTCTTTTTATGTCATGTAAAGATTCTTCAGTGTCAGGAATCGATAACAATGACGAACTGACAGCGGAAGAAAAGATTTCTACAGTAAAAGGTAAATCCGCTGCAAATTCACAAAGCAGTTCGATAATTATTGATTCTTTTGATCAGGGTGCTCAATCCGTTGGAACACTTACTGGATTTTCTGCAAGTACAAGAACCGGTCGTGATTTGTATGAAGGTGCAGGTCCATTAGGAAACAGAAGAGAATTAGCAGGATCAGAAAATTCACCAGGGAATGTTGGTTTATCTGTTACAGGTTCATCGCCAGGTGAAATGGTTGCGGCTTACAGTGGTTCATCTACTCACTCATCTTTAATTGACTTAAGGTACGGAAGTTGTTCAGATCCAATACTGAGCGGTCAAAAAAGAAGCATTGTTTGGGGTGAAGTAACATGTGATCCTACAACACACCAATTAAATTACGATTTATCAGGTCTTACAAGTTTTGAAATAGACTTTTCTGATATGCAAGGTGGATCGAAGTGGTTTGCAGGTATTTACCTTTCATCAGGAACAGGAAATAATTTCTTATACAGAGAATTTGAAATTCCTTTTCAAGCTACTCCATTTACTTTAACTATTTCAGCATCCAGTTTTTCTGGTATAACAGAAGCAGATCTCGCAGATATAGATGGTATTATTGTAACTATGGGAAATAATGGAAATGTAGCCAGTGGAGGTAATGTTACAATTAGTGAAGTAAGAGCTAATGTTGAAAACACCGAACCTGTTAATAATGTATATGTCAGCAGTTCTTCCATTCAAACATACGATCCAATTTTCCCGGCTTCCGAAGATCGTGGTTGGTCTTCTACAGTATGCTACCAGTCAAACAATTTCGGACTTACTGCAAATTGGGTAAATCCACATAATGCTTTTGAAGTAACTCAGGATAACGGACAACCACATCCTTGGGACAATGCGACATTCGATGCTGCATGGATCAATTCCTACAATAGTATGAACTCAGATGGACCAGGCGGTCACAACTGGAGTAAATATGAGACAGAAGTATCAGGAAATGGGGAATTTGTAATTCAACTTTTAGCCGATAACTGTTCATGGGTTTATCTTGCTGATGAAAATGGCGACAATCCTCGTTTAGTTGGATATCA
>Ga0207884_1000621_pt1 | contig 19200 bp, 19 predicted proteins | sample MalvirmetaMSP144_FD_184236 | JGI IMG/M metagenome (GOLD analysis project Ga0207884, IMG submission 184236) | Marine viral communities from the Deep Pacific Ocean - MSP-144 (SPAdes) | ecosystem: Environmental > Aquatic > Marine > Oceanic | place: Pacific Ocean | collected 2011-07-08 | reverse complement strand
GCTCGTCGCAGGTCGCATTTGAACGCAACCTTGCTTAGCCAAGAAGGATGTGACGCACATGCGCACGCTTGATTTCTCCCCGCTCTACCGCTCCGTCGTCGGTTTCGACCGTCTGGCGGGCCTTCTGGAAACCGCCGCGGCCGACGCCGCCACCGGCTATCCGCCCTACAACATCGAACGGACGGGCGATAACGACTACCGCATCGAGATCGCGGTGGCCGGCTTCCGGGCCGAGGAACTCGCCATCGAGGTGAAGGAAAACCTCCTCACCGTGCAGGGGCGCAAGGCCGCCAACGAGGAAGCCCGCCGCTTCCTGCATCGCGGCCTGGCCGAGCGCGACTTCGAGCGCCGGTTCCAGTTGGCCGATTATGTGGTGGTGACCGAGGCGGCCCTGTCCGACGGCCTGCTGTCCATCTCGCTTCGTCGCGAACTCCCCGAGGCGCTCAAGCCCCGCCGGATCGAGATCAGCAACGGTGCGCCCTCGACCCTGATCGAAGGCGAAAAGGCGGCCTAAGGGTTAGTCTTAGGACCCGAGGCTCGAAGAGCGGGCGGCGCGGCGACGCGCCGCCCATTTTCGTGGGCGGCGGATCGGCTTCAGGCGCCGGGAATCTCGAACCCGAGAGCCAGCGACATGTCGGCGCCCCGCAGGCTCGCCCCGCGCATCATGGCCCCGGAAAAGTCGCAGCCGCGCACATCGGCCTCATCGAGGATCGCGCCGGTCAGGTCGGCCCCCTGGGCCTTCACATAGCGCAGCTTGGCATGGTGCAGGTCGCCCCGGTTCACCCGGTCGGCGCTGAGCGGAAGTGGCCCGAGGATCGCCTCGCGCAGATCGGCCTTGGTCAGCCGCGCCCCAGCCAGCTTGGCGCCGCGCAGATCGGCGCCGCGCAGGCAGACGCCGCGCATGTCGGCGTTTTCCAGAATGGCGCCCTGAAGGTGAGCGCCTGAGAGATCGAGCCCGACCATCACCGCGCCGCGGGCGCTCATCACCGACAGCCGCATGTTGCGCAGTCGCTGATCCAGGGGCCGCAGGTCCTGGTTGTCGAAGCTCGCCGGCTTGCCCTCTTTCCCCCCGGACTTGCACCAGGCCTGGTTGGCCTGGGCCATGGCGTGGAACTCGTCGGCCCGGTCGATCGCCTCCTGGCTGGGGGCGTTGAGCACCCCATGCAGATTGGCGCCGGAGGTGCGCGCGGTGCGGATGTCGATCCCCGTCATGACCGCATCCACCAGGCGCGCGCCCTCCAGGTTGGCGCCGGAGATGTCGGCCCAGTCCATGATCGCGCCTTCGAGATTGGCGTCCTTCATGTTGGCCCGGTTCAGCTTGGCGCCGCGCATCGAGCAGTCTGTGAAGTCGGTGGCGAAGGCCGAGACCTCCTCCATCTGCGAGCCGTCGAGATTGGCGCCCTGGAAGTTGGCGTGGTCCAGGTCGCCCTGACGCTGATGATGGGTCAGCGAGGTCAGCCCCTTGGACGGGTGCGGCACGGCGATCTGGCCGACCCGGAAGTCCGCCTGGGTGAGGTCGGCCTCGCTGAGGTCGGCGCCCCTCAGGCAGGCGCCGCGCAGGTCGGCCCGGGTGAGATTGGCTCGCCGCAGATCGGCCTTGCGCAGGTCGCAGCCGAACAGATTGGCCCGGGACAGGTCGGCGCCGATCAGCCGGGCGCTGTCGAGCACCGACGAGGAGAGGTCGGCGTCCTGCAGATTGCGCCCGGAAAGGTTGACCCCGGTGAAGTCGATGAATCGCAGGGCCGCCAGCTTCCCGCCGGGACGGCCGGTGATGAAGCGCTCATGGGCGGCGAGCACCATTTCGATCTCACCCATCGAGAGCTTGCGGCGGCCGGTAAGAGCAATGGCGGCTGACACCTGTACGGTTCCCCTCGGTTGAGCAATATCGCGACCTTTAGCCGCATAACTGCGACCTAACGGTTAAAAGACCGGCGTTATCAGATAATATCCTGCAGGCCTCGGGCGCCGCCGCGCCGCGCCCCGGTGATATCGACTTGCTTCAACAGGGCGCCGGTGAAATTGGCCCGTGACAGGTCGGCGTCGATCAGGATCGCCTGGCGCAGATCGGCCCGGGCGCAGTCGGTGTTCTTCAGCGCCGCTCCGGTCATGTTGCACGACAGCAGGCGGTTGGAGCCGATCAGCAGCGGTCCCATCTGGGCGTCGCGCAGGTCGGCGCCCGAGAGCTTGGCGTTGATCAGCCGCGCGCCGCGCAGGTCGGCCCGGCGCAGATTGCAGGCCCGCAGGTCCGCGCCGTCCAGCTGGGCGCCCTGCAACTGCACGCCTTCCATGTCGAGGCCATAGAAGACCGCGCCCTTGGCCGACAGGGCCGTGAGGTTGAAGCCGCGAATGGTCTCCAGGGCCCGAAGATCGGCGCCGTCGAACACCGAGGGGCTCCCCTCCCCGCCGCCGGTTTCGCACCAGCGGGCATGGTCGCGGATCATCGTCTTGTAGGGCAGGTCCGACACCGCCATGCCGGCCGGAGCGTCGGTGAGCACGCCAGCCATCTCGGCCTTACTGACATTCCACGAATAGGTCTTGGCGCCCACCAGGATGGCGTCGCGGAGGTCCGCCCCGGCCAGATCGGCGCCCGACAGGTCGGCGCCCTGCATGTTGGCGCCGGACATGTTGGCCTGTTTGAGATTGGCCCGAACGAGCTTGGCGTCCTTGAGGATGGCGTCGGAGAAGTCGGCCCGGGCGGCCATGACCCCCGACAGGCGCGAACGTTCCAGATTGGCGCCGGCCAGCACCGCGCCCTGGACTTCGCCCGGCCGGGCCAGATGCTCGAGGATGCGCAGGCCCTTGTCGCGGTCGGCCGCGGCGATGGAGCCCTCGCGCAGGTCGGCCTCGAACAGGTCCGCGCCCGTGAGGTTGGCGCCGCGCAGGCAGGCGCCGCGCAGGTCCGAGCGGCGCAGGGAGGCGTCGGTCAGGTTGACGCCCTGCATGTCGCAACCGAACAGATTGGCGTTGTCCAGCTTGGCGCCCTGCATCTGGCATTCGTTGAGGCAGGCGCCGGTGAAGTCGGCGTCGGCGAGATTGCGGCCCCGGAGGTCCAGGCCCGACAGGTCCTTCCACGCGAACACCGCCCGGGCGCCCCCGGGCCGTGAGGTCCACAGACGGTCGTGCCGCGCGCACACGGCATCAACCTCGGCCTGGCTCAGGCTCCTCAGTTCGGGGATCGAGGCGGGACGGGGGGAAAGCATCAAGGGCCGTTAAGCATGGGTTCGCCTGAGGCTAACGCGCCAAGATTAACGAGCCCCTTCCGCAGCTTGGCTCAACGGGACGCCGGCCCTGACGGGCGATAGTCGGCATAGAGCGCCGCCGCCTCATCGGCCAACAGACCCACCTCCCCCAGCAGACCCGCCTCGGCCAGGCGGGCGAGACCCCGTCCGTCGGCGTAGGGCGAGGCGTCGCGGCACGCCACATGGACCCGCGCCACGCCGGCCGCCGCAAGCCGATCAGCGCAGGCGAGCGTGCCGCTCGATCGCGCGCCGCAGGGTTCCAGGGTGACATAGGCCGTGGCGCCAGACGCGGCGGCGCCGGCCCGCTCCAGGGCGATCTCCTCGGCATGGGGTCGCCCGCCCTGCGCCGTGGCGCCTTCACCGACCACCGCCCCATCGCCCGAGACGATGACGCAGCCCACAGCCGGGTTCTCGCCCGTGAGGCCAAGCTGGCCCCGCGCCAGGGCGATGGCGCGGCGCATATGGGCCGCCGCGGCGTCGGTCACGCGATGGCGGGCAGCGGCTTGGCCCGGGCCTCGTCCAGATAGCGCGCAGCGACCGGCTTCAAATCGTCCGACAGCTCGATCAGCAGCGGATTCCCGGTGGGGACCTCCACATCGATGATCGCCTCATCGCCCAGGCCAAACAGCAGCTTGACGATGGCCCGAAGGGAATTGCCGTGGGCGGCCACCAGCAGGGTGTCGCCGGCGTTCAGGCGCGGGGCGATCTCGGCCTCCCAATAGGGCTGCACACGGTCGAGGGTGGTCTTGAGGCTTTCGGTATTGGGCAGATGGGCGCCGGCGTAGCGGCGGTCCCCGGCGAAGTCGAACTCGCTGGCCGAGCTCAGGGGCGGCGGCGGCACGTCATAGGACCGGCGCCAGATCTTGACCTGCTCCTCGCCGTGCTTCTGGGCCGTCTCGGCCTTGTTGAGGCCGGTGAGCCCCCCATAGTGGCGCTCGTTGAGCCGCCAGTCCTTGATCTCCGGCACATAGGCCTGGCCTGCGGCGGCCAGGGCCAGCCAGCTGGTGCGGATCGCCCGGGTGAGCACCGAGGTATAGACCCGGTCGAACTGAAGGCCGGCGGCCTTGATCAGTTCGCCGCCCTTGGTCGCTTCGGCCTCTCCCTGGTCGGTCAGGTCCACATCCACCCAGCCGGTGAAACGGTTTTCCAGGTTCCAGCGGCTCTGGCCGTGGCGGAGCAGGACAAGGGTCGGCACGGGACATCTCCTAGGGCGGTGGGGGTCGCCCGTCCGGCTAGGGCTCAGGGGGCGGCGCGTCAAGCGGACAAGCCCCATCCTTGGGCGTGGCCCAGGACGATGGGAGCGGCTATATCGACCCGATGCTGGATCGTTTCTTCTTTCCGCTGCTCGGCCTCGCCGCCGCATTGACCATCGCCCTGGCCCTGGTGTGGCCCCAGGGGATCGGCGCCCGCTCGCCCGGCCCCTTCGGCCATGAACCTGTCCTCCAGACCCCGGAGATGAAGGCGGCCATGGAACGCCAGACCAAGGCCTCGCAAGAGCGCCTGAACAAGGCGCGGGAGACCATGCGCGACCTGCAGGACCAAGCGGTCGCCCCCCGGCCATGAACAGCTTCGACGCCGTTGCGGTCGGTCGCCGGGTGCTGACCGCCGAATCCGCCGCCCTTGGCCAGCAGGCCCAGGACCTGGACGAGACCTTCGTTCGGGCGGTCGACATCCTGTTCGCCGCCAAGGGCCGCATCGCCTGCACCGGCATCGGCAAGTCTGGCCATGTGGCGCGCAAGATCGCCGCCACCTTCGCCTCCACCGGCTCGGCGGCCTTCTTCGTCCATGCCTCGGAGGCGAGCCACGGCGACCTGGGCATGATCGGCCAGGAGGACGCGATCCTGGCGCTCTCCAAGTCCGGCGAGGTGCGTGAGCTGTCCGACATCCTGGCCTACGCCAAGCGCTTCCGGATTCCCCTGATCGCCCTGACCGCCGCCCCCGGCAGCGCGCTGGGCCAGGCCGCCGACGTGGTGCTGCGCCTGGCCGATGCGCCGGAAGCCACCGCCGAGGTCAATGCGCCCACCACCTCCACCACCCTGCAGATCGCGCTTGGCGACGCCCTGGCCGTGGCGCTGTTGGAACGCCGCGGGTTCACCGCCAAGGACTTCAAGACCTTCCACCCCGGCGGCAAGTTGGGCGCCATGCTGCGCACCGTCGGCGACCTGATGCATGGGCCAGCCGAACTGCCCCTGGTCGCCCACGACACCCCGATGCCCGAAGCCCTGCTGATCATGACCGAGAAGCGGTGGGGCATTGTCGGGGTCACCGACGACCAGGGCCGGCTGGCCGGGGCCATCACCGATGGCGACCTGCGCCGCCACATCGAGGGTCTGCTGTCCCACACCGCCGGCCAGGTGATGACCGCCGGGCCGAAGAAGACCGTGCCGCCGTCCATGATGGCGTCCGAGGCCCTGGCCCTGATGAGCGATCCGGCGCCTTCGGTGACCGTGCTGTTCGTGGTCGAGAACGAGCGTCCCGTAGGCATATTGCACGTGCACGACCTGCTTCGGGCAGGCGTGATGTAGCAAACGTCGCGAACCGGCCTTACGGGCTTCGCCTAGGCCTTCGGGCCAATCCTTTCCCGAGCTGTCGACCACCCACCTGCGGAGTCCAGATGCTTCTCGCCCCCAGCGCCGATCTCGTTCCCAATACGCTCGCCTATGAAAACCAGCCCCTGGTGAAGGCCACGGGATTTCGGGAATACGATGCGCGGTGGCTGTTTGGGCCGGACATCAACCTGCTGGGCGTCGAGGCGCTCGGCATGGGGCTGGGCACGCTGATCCAGCAGATGGGCCAGACGAAGATCGTGGTCGGTCACGACTTCCGCGCCTACTCCCTGTCGATCAAGCAGGCCCTGACCCTTGGCCTGATCCAGGCCGGCTGCGAGGTGCTGGACATCGGCCTGGCGCTGTCGCCCATCGCCTACTTCGCCCAGTTCGACCTGGACGCGCCCTGCGTGGCCATGGTCACCGCCAGCCATAACGAAAACGGCTGGACCGGGGTCAAGATGGGCGCCCAGCGACCCCTGACCTTCGGACCCGAGGAGATGGGCCGGCTGAAGGAGATCGTCCTGGGCGGCGGGTGGGAACTGCGGCCCGGCGGCAGCCTGACCCACGTCACCGGCGTGGCCGAACGCTATGTGGACGACGTGGTGGCCGGGGTCAGCCTGAAGCGGCCGCTCAAGGTGGTCTGCGCCTGCGGCAACGGCACGGCCGGCGCCTTCGCCGCCGAGGCCCTGCGCAGGATGGGCGTGGCTGTGGTCTATGAGATGGACTGCGAGCTGGACTGGACCTTCCCCAAGTACAATCCCAATCCCGAAGACCAGGAAATGCTGCACGAGATGGCCAAGGCCGTGCGCCAGTACGGGGCCGATTGCGCGCTCGGCTTCGACGGCGACGGCGACCGCTGCGGCGTGGTGGACGACGAGGGCGAGGAGATCTTCGCCGACAAGATCGGCCTGATGCTGGCCCGCGACCTGTCGGAACTGCACAAGGACGCGACCTTCGTGGTCGATGTGAAGTCCACGGGCCTCTACGCCACCGACGAGGTTCTGGCCGCCAACGGCGCCAAGACCATCTACTGGAAGACCGGCCACTCCTATATCAAGCGCAAGACCGCCGAGCTGAAGGCCTTGGCCGGGTTCGAGAAGAGCGGCCACTTCTTCTTCAACGACCCCATCGGCCGTGGCTATGACGATGGCCTGGTGGCCGCCGCCGCCATTCTGGCGATGCTGGACCGCAATCCGGACAAGAAGCTGTCGGACCTGAAGAAGGCCCTGCCGGTCGCCTACACCTCCCTGACCATGTCCCCCCACTGCCCGGACGAGGAAAAGTACGGCGTGGTCGACAAGATCGTCGCCGAGTACCAGGCCCTGCAGGCCTCCGGCGGCACGATCCTGGGCCGTAAGATCGCCGACCTGATCACCGTCAACGGCGTTCGGGTGGCTTTGGAGGACGGCTCCTGGGTGCTGGTGCGGGCCTCGTCCAACAAGCCGGAGATCGTCGTGGTCGTGGAAAGCACCAGCTCGGCCGACGACATGCGCGCCCTGTTCCACCAGGAGGTGAAGCCCCGGCTCGGCAAGCACCCGCAGGTGGGCGGCTACAACCAAGAAGTCTAGCGGCGACAGGCGGGTCTGGCAGGGCCCGCGTGCTTTCGGCTAGATCACCGCATCAGCGAGCCGCCCAGCGGCGGCCTGCGCGATTCCGGACTTAAGGACCAACCCATGCAAGTGGCGATGATCGGGACGGGCTATGTGGGCCTGGTGAGCGGGGCGTGCTTCGCTGACTTCGGCCATGTGGTGACCTGCATCGACAAGGACGCCGGCAAGATCGAACGCCTGCGGACCGGCGGCATTCCGATCTTCGAGCCGGGGCTTGAGGGCCTGGTGGCGCGCAACGTGGCGGCCGGCCGGCTGTTCTTCGAGACGGAGGCCGCCGAGGCTGTGGCCAAGGCCGATGCGGTGTTCATCGCCGTGGGCACGCCGTCACGGCGGGGCGATGGCCATGCGGACTTATCTTACGTCTATGCCGCGGCCGAGGAGATCGCCGGCCTGATGGACGGCTTCACCGTGGTGGTGACCAAGTCCACCGTGCCGGTGGGCACCGGCGATGAGATCGAGAAGATCATCCGCGCCCGACGCCCCGACGCCCAGTTCGCCGTGGTGTCGAACCCGGAATTCCTGCGCGAGGGCGCGGCCATCGAGGACTTCAAGCGGCCTGACCGGGTGGTGGTGGGTCTGGAGGACGAGCGGGCCCGGCCGGTGATGAGCGAGCTCTACCGGCCGCTGTTCCTTAACGAGACGCCGATCGTCTTCACCGGCCGGCGGACCAGCGAGCTGATCAAGTATGCGGCCAACGCCTTCCTGGCCATGAAGATCACCTTCATCAACGAGATGGCCGATCTGTGCGAAGCCGTCGGCGCCGACGTGCAGCAGGTGGCCAAGGGCATCGGCCTGGACGGGCGGATCGGCTCAAAGTTTCTCAATGCCGGGCCGGGCTATGGGGGCTCCTGCTTCCCGAAGGACACCCTGGCGCTGGTGCGCACCGCCACCGATTTCGGCGCGCCGGTGCGGCTGATCGAGACCACGGTGCAGGTCAACGACCAGCGCAAGAAGGCCATGGCCGACAAGGTGATCGCGGCCATGGGCGGCGACGTGCAGGGCAAGAAGATCGGCGTCCTGGGCCTGACCTTCAAGCCCAATACCGACGACATGCGCGATGCGCCGAGCCTGGACATCATCCCGGCCCTGCAGGCGGCCGGCGCGACCATCAGCGCCTTCGACCCCGAGGGCGAGCGCGAGGCGCGACACCTGCTTAAGGACGTGGACTTCGCCGCCGAGCCCTATGCGGTGGCCCAAGACGCCGACGCGGTGGTGATCATCACCGAATGGGACCAGTTCCGGGCGCTCGACCTCGACCGGCTCAAGGCGGTCATGAAGAGCCCCGTCCTGGTCGATCTGCGCAATATCTACCGGCCCGACGACGTGCGTCGTCAGGGGTTTGAGTATACCAGCGTCGGTCGGCTATAGGGCGGCTTGCCCCTCAGCCGGCCCCGACCATCAGGGCCATGAGCTGCTGAACGATCCAGACAGCGCCGATCCAGAAGGCGATGGAAATGGCGGCGACAAAAGCCATGCAGGCGATGGACGCCGGAGCGCCTCGGCCTGCGTGCCCTTGCCTGCGGCCCGCGAGCGCGGGGTTCCGAGACATGCATTTCTCCCAGTCGTATCTTTGTCTCCAAGCCGGTCGAGCGGCATGGACATTACGAAACTGACATAATGCGCGGGTCTTGGATAGGGTTTCTGAGGCCTTGCTGGAGACCGCCTCAGGCGGCGGCCTGACGCACGACCCCGGCCAGCTCGTGGACGATCTCGAAGATCAGCTTTTCATCGTCCCCCTCGGCCATGATTCGGATGAGGGGTTCGGTGCCCGAGGCGCGCACCAGCAGTCGGCCCGACCCGTTCAGGCGCTGCTCGGCCAGGGCGATGGCGCCCTTGACGTTCTCGCTCTCCAGGGGTTTGCCGCCGCCGAAGCGCACATTCTCCAGGAGCTGCGGCACCGGCTCGAACTGACGGGCCAGCGCGCTCATCGGCTTGTCGGCCTCCTTCAGCACCGCCAGCACCTGCAACGCCGCCAGCAGGCCATCACCGGTGGTGGAGAAGTCCGACAGGATCACGTGACCCGACTGCTCGCCGCCGAGGTTGAAGCCCCCTTCGCGCATCCGCATCATCACCGCCCGGTCGCCCACGGCGGTGCGTTCGAGCTTCAGCCCCTTCCCGCCCAGGAACCGCTCCAGGCCAAGATTGGACATGACGGTTGCGACCACGCCGCCGCCGGTCAGCCGGTCGCGCTGGGCCCAGTGGGCGGCGATCAGGGCCATGATCTGGTCCCCATCCACCACCCGGCCGTTTTCGTCGCAGATCACCAGGCGGTCGGCGTCGCCGTCCAGCGCGATGCCGATGTCGGCCCGGTACTCCTTGACCATCTTGGCCATGGCCTCGGGATGGGTCGAACCGCACTCGCTGTTGATGTTGAAGCCGTTGGGCTCCACGCCCAGGCGCATGACCTCGGCGCCCAGTTCGTAGAGCGCCGTGGGCGCCACCTTGTAGGCCGCCCCATTGGCGCAATCGATGACGATCCTAAGACCGCTCAGGCTCAGCCGGCGGGGGAAGGTCGCCTTGGCGATCTCCACATAGCGCGCCTGGGCGTCGTCCACCCGGGCCACGCGGCCCAGGGCGTCGGGCGCCGCCAGCCGTTCCTGCAGGCCCTCGTCCATCAGGGCCTCGATCTCCAGTTCGCGGGCGTCGGAGAGCTTGAAGCCGTCCGGGCCGAACAGCTTGATGCCGTTGTCGGAATAGGTGTTGTGCGAGGCGCTGATCATCACGCCCAGATCGGCGCGCATGGAGCGCGTCATCATCGCCACCCCCGGGGTCGGGATCGGACCCAGCAGGCGGACGTCCATGCCGACGCTGGCGAAGCCCGCCACCAGGGCCGGCTCGATCATGTAGCCTGACAGCCGGGTGTCCTTGCCGATCACCACCAGGTGGCGTCGTTCGTCCTGCGACATGAAGACCTTGCCGGCGGCCATGCCGACGCGCAGGGCGACCTCGGCGGTCATGGGATGGCGGTTGGCCTCCCCCCGGATGCCGTCGGTTCCAAAATAGGCGCGCTTGGTCATGGTCGGACTCACGAAACGATCGGAAACCCAGATTTAGTCGACGTCGCGTTTGCGAATGCTAAAGGCGGCGCGGGGCCAGACATTAGTCGCGTCGGCGGCGTCCGACAAAAAGTGAGGTTAAGGCCATGTGCGGCATCATTGGCATCGTCGGCAAGACCCCCGTCCAGGACCGCCTGGTCGAGAGCCTGCTTCGCCTGGAGTACCGGGGCTATGATTCGGCCGGGGTTGCCGGGGTTACAGCGCCTGGGGTCGTCGAGCGCCGACGGGCCAAGGGCAAGATCCGCGCCCTGCAGGACGTGCTGATGGACGACGCCTTGAAGGCGCAGGTCGGCATCGGCCACACCCGCTGGGCCACCCACGGCGCGCCGGCCGAGCGCAACGCCCACCCCCACACGGCCGGCCGCGTGACCCTGGTCCACAACGGCATCATCGAGAACTTCGCCGAGCTTCGCCGCGAACTTGAGGCCCAGGGCCGCGCCTTCGAGAGCGAGACCGACACCGAGACCATCGCCCACCTGCTGGACGCCCAGCTGCAGTCGGGCCTGGCGCCCCTGGAGGCGCTCAAGGCGACCCTGGACCGGCTGAGCGGCGCCTTCGCCCTGGCCGTGCTGATCGCCGGCGAAGACGGCATGATCCTGGGGGCGCGCCGCGGCAGCCCTCTGGTGGTCGGCTATGGGGACGGCGAGATGTATCTGGGCTCCGACGCCCTGGCGGTCGGCCCCTTCACCAACCGCATCGCCTATCTGGAAGAGGGCGACTATGTGCGGATCGACCACGCCCAGGCCCAGATCTTCGACGCCGCCGGCCAGCCGGTTCTGCGGACCATCAAGCAGGTGGCTCAGGCCGCGGCCCTGGTGGAGCGCGGCAACTATCGGCACTTCATGGAAAAGGAGATCCATGACCAGCCCGACGCCACCCAGCATACCCTGTCGGCCTATATCGATCCGGTGACGGGACGGGCGACCGCGCCGGGGGGCTTCGACTTCAAGACCGCTGAACGCCTGCAGATCATCGCCTGCGGCACCTCCAACTATGCCGGCCAGATCGCCCGCTACGCCTTCGAACGCCTGGCGCGCCTGCCCACCGATGTCGAGGTCGCCTCGGAGTTCCGTTATCGCGAGCCGCCGCTGGGCGCCCGGACCCTGGCGCTGGGGGTCTCCCAGTCCGGCGAGACCGCCGACACCCTGGCGGCCATGCGCTGGTGCAAGGGCCAGGGCCTTTCCACCGCAGCCATGGTCAATGTGCCGGAGTCCAGCATGGCGCGGGAGGCCGACCTGCTGTGGCCCACCCATGCCGGGCCTGAAATCGGGGTGGCCTCCACCAAGGCCTTCACCAGCCAGGTGGCGGCCCTGACGGCGCTGGCCATCGCCGCCGCCGCCGCCCGGGGCCAGATCGACGCCGCCGAAGAGGCCCGGCTGTCCAAGCACCTGCTGGAGGCGCCGCGCCTGATCGCCGAATCGATCGGCGTGGAAGAGGCGATCCGCGCCCTGGCGCCCGAACTGGCCAAGGCCCGGGACGTCCTCTATTTCGGCCGCGGCGCCATGTTCCCGCTGGCCCTGGAAGGGGCGCTGAAGCTCAAGGAGATCAGCTATATCCACGCTGAGGGCTATGCCGCCGGCGAGCTGAAGCACGGCCCGATCGCGCTGATCGACGAGGCGACGCCGGTGATCGTGATCGCCCCCAGCGACGAGCTGTTCGAAAAGACCATGTCCAATATGAGCGAGGTCGCCGCCCGCGGCGGCCCGATCGTGCTGATCACCGACGAAAAGGGCGCCGCCCACGCCCCGGCCGGCGCCCGGGTGATCATCGCCCCAGCCTGCGATCCGCTGATCGCCCCGCTGGTGATGTCGGCCCCCATCCAGCTTCTGGCCTATCATGTGGCCGTGCAGAAGGGCGCCGACGTGGATCAGCCGCGCAACCTGGCCAAGTCGGTGACCGTCGAATAGGGCGGCTCGCCCGGCTTCTGGCGCCGCCCTCAGAAATCCTGAGATTGACCGCCCGGGGCTCAAGGCTACTGATCGGAGGACAAGCGGCGCCAGACCGCTGCAGGAGAGGATAAGCCATGCGGTCCAGCCCCCTTCGCCGCCGCGCCACAGGCGCCGGCCCGCTGGATCGGCGCCCTTGAATCTCCGCGTCTTTGTCCTGGCCCTGTCGACCTTCGCCTTCGGGTCGGGCGCCTTCATCTTCGCCGGCCTGCTGGAGCCCATGGCCGCCGACCTCGGCGTCTCGGTGGGCGCAGTGGGGCAGCTTCAGACCGTCTATGTGCTGACCTCCGCCCTGGCCGGGCCGCCGCTGGCCTTCCTGGTCGGCCGGTTCGAGCGCAAGCGGGTGCTGCTTCTGGCGCTGTCGGCGGCGGTCCTGCTCAACCTGGCCTGTCTGCTGACGGCTGAGTTCGGCGCCCTGCTGGTGCTCCGCGCCATCCTGGGGGCGGTCGGCGCCATGGCCGGCCCTGCGGCCTCTGCCGCCGCCAGCGCCCTGGTCCCGCCGGAGCGCCGGGGCTCGGCCCTGGCCATTGTCATGGGCGGCATGACGGTGGCCTTCCTGATGGGCATTCCCCTGGGCAGCATCGTGGGCTCGGCCTTCGGCTGGCGGTCCACCTTCCTGCTGTCGGCCGGCCTCAGCGCCCTGGCCCTGGCGGCGATCGCCCTGTTCGTGCCCAAGGTGACGCCCCCTGGACCCGGTGTCGGCCAGGGCCTGCGGGGAGCTGGCGTCCTGCCCCTGTTCATCTCCACCTTCCTGGCCTTCGGGGCCAATATGACCATCACCACCTACATCGCCCCAATCCTGCGGCTGCAGATCGAGGTGACGGGCGCCGGCGTGGCCGCCTTCCAGATGCTGGTCGGGGTGGGCAGCTTCCTCGGCCTCACCCTCGGCGGTCGCGCCGCCGACCGGGGCGCCGGCGGGATGAGCGTCACCCTGGGCTTTCTGGGCCTGGCGGCCGCTGCGGCGCTGCACAGCCTGGAGCTGGCCCGCGCCGGCGCCCCAGGCGCCGGCGCCTACGCCATTGTCGGACTGGCGGTGTTGACCGGCTCCACGGCCCTGTTCTCCATCCTGCCGGTCATCCAGACCCGGCTGATCCAGCGGGCCCCGGCCTCAGCCCCGCTCGCCCTGGCCTTCAATGCATCCTCGGCCTCCCTGGGCCAGGCCTTTGGCGCGGCGCTCGGCGGGACATTGCTGGTTCAGGGCGGCGCGCTCTCCGTCACCTTCGCGGGGGGCGCGGTGGCGCTGGGCGCGGTGATTTTCTGGCGCCTGACCCACGGCCTCGGCGCCCCCGTCGGCGGCGGCTGAGCCCCCGGCGCGGCCCAAGGTCGCATAGCGCGCAACACTCGCTTTAGGGGCGAGAAAGGTGTGCGAACGACGGCGAATTCCCCTAGATACGGCCCAATTATTTGGAGCCGATTTTATGACTGATCGACCGCTGTTACTTTTGGTCGACGACGACGTAACATTGTTACGAGTGACCTCCGCAATACTGGAGGTGGAGGGGTTCGACACTATTCTGTCTGACACGGCCGCCCGCGCGATCGAGTTCCTCCAGCATCTTCCCGTGGCTGCGGTGATCGTCGATATTTTCATGCCGGATCAGGACGGGATGGAGACGATTGGCCAGATCCGTGGTCTCTGGCCTGATCTGCCGATCATCGCCATGTCGGGGGGCTGGCGCACCATCAGCCCCGAGACCATCCTGGAGACCGCCCAGGCCCTGGGCGCCCAGGCGGCCCTGAGCAAGCCCTTCGATCGTCCCACCCTGCTCGCCGTGGTTCGGGGGGTTCTGCCCCCAAGCTAGGCCATCCGCCAGCGGCGCAGATGCTCCAGGACATCGGCGACCAGCTGCTCGCGGGTAAAGCCCGTCACGTCCCGCGCGCGGGTCACATCGTCGGACCGCGCCACGAGACGCCATTCCATAGCCCGGCGCCGCTCCGGCGCGTCCAGCGCCGTCATGGCCGGACGAGGACGGTCATGCGCCGCCAGCCGATAGTGAAACGGCCTGCCGGAGCCTTGCGCCGTCAGGGTGATGGCGCCCTCGTCGCGTCGCACCTCCGTGACCAGCCCCTCGGCCGTCAGGCCCTCGCTGACGCTGTCCAGGGCGGGGACAGCGACACGGTCGATCTGGCGCTGAATATCCCGCCGGCTGGCCGGCGCCAGCAGCCGCTTCAACTGCTCGGCCAGGGGCGGTCCTTCGGTCTCGACGTCGCGACCCGCGACATCGGCGTTCATCTGCCGCGTGAGGCCGACCGACAGCAGGATCATGATCACCGTGAAGGGCAGCGCCGCGACCAGGGTGGCGGCCTGCAGGGCGCCCAGGCCGCCGGCCAGCAGCAGCAGGGCCGCGACCAGGCCCAGCAACAGGCACCAGTAGACCCGCTGCCAGCGCGGCGTGTCGTCGGCCCCGCCCGAGGCCAGGGTGTCGATCACCAGGGAGCCTGAGTCCGCCGAGGTGATGAAGAACACCGCCACCAGCACCACGGCGATCGTCGAGGTGACGGCCGCCCCCGGCAGTTCGGCGAAGAAGCGGAACAGGGCCGTCGACAGGTCCTCGGTCACCGCCGCCGAGATCGCCCCGGCCGCCGTCCCCATGTCCAGGCTGATGGCGGTGTTGCCGAAGATGGTCATCCACAGGAAGGTGAAGCCGGCCGGCACCAGCAGAACGTTGAGGATGAACTGGCGCACGGTGCGCCCGCGGGAGATCCGCGCGATGAACATCCCCACGAAAGGCGACCAGGCGATCCACCAGGCCCAGTAGAACAGGGTCCAGTCGGCCATCCAGCCCCGTGGCTCATAGGCGTAGAGGGTGAAGGTGCGGATGAAGAAGTGGTCGAGATAGAGGCCGAAATTCTGCACCAGGGCCTTCAGCAGGAACCCCGTCGGCCCCACCACCAGCACGAACAGCATCAGCAGCACGGCCAGGATCAGGTTCAGCTCCGACAGGCGCCGCACCCCCTTGTCGAGCCCCGTCAGCACCGAGACGGTCGCCGCCGCCATCACCAGGGCGATCAGGGCGCACTGCATCAGGGCCGTATTGGGCAGGCCGATCAGATAGTTGAGGCCGCTGTTGATCTGCGACACCCCGAACCCCAGGGAGGTCGCAATGCCGAACACCGTCCCGCAGACGGCGAAGATGTCCACCGCATCACCGATGGGGCCATTGGTGCGCTTGCCCAGCAGGGGCGACAGGCCTGAGCGCAGGGTCAGCGGCAGCCCCTTGCGATGGGCGAAGAAGCCCAGGCTCAAGCCCACCAGCGCATAGATGGCCCAGGCGTGCACGCCATAGTGGGTGAAGGTGATCACCATCGCCTCGCGGGCGGCGCCAAAGGTTCCCGGCTCGGCCTCGGGCGGACTGACATAGTGCTGGATCGGCTCGGCGACACCGAAATACATCAGGCCAATGCCCATGCCGGCCGCAAACAACATGGCCAGCCATGAGGCGTAGGGAAAATCCGGCTCGCAGTCGTCGGGGCCGAGCTTCAGGCTGCCGGTCGGCCCCAGGGCCAGGAACAGGGCCAGGCCCAAAAACCCCGCGACGGCGGCGACATAGAACCAGCCGAAGGTGTCGATGACCCAGTCCTGGGACGACTGGAAGAAGCGGCCGGACTGGTCCGGCGCAGCCACGGCCACCGCCAGCAGCGCCCCGATGATCAGGCTGGCGCCCCAGAAGACGCGCGGATTCATTTGGGTGCGTAGAATGGTCCCGTCTCCCAGCTGGTCGGAAAGCGTCGCCATAGCGAACGCCCGGGACGCCATGACGTTCACACGGCTCCGGCCTGCAGCCTCTTCAGGCCTCCAGCTCGATGTCCCAGTAGAGGTAGTCGAGCCAGCTCTGGTGCAGGAAGTTGGGGGGGAAGCGGCGGCCGCGCTCCTGAAGCTCGTAGGCCTGGGGCCGGCGGGCGGTCATCAGCGGGCGCATGCCGGCTTCTTGCGGCGTGCGTCCGCCCTTGGCCAGATTGCAGGGGGCGCAGGCGGTGACGATGTTTTCCCAGCTGGTGCGGCCGCCCCGCGACCGGGGCACCACGTGGTCGAACGTCAGGTCCTCGCCGGACCGGCAATACTGGCAGGCGAAACCGTCGCGCAGGAAGAGATTGAAGCGGGTGAAGGCCGGTGGCCGGTCCTGCGTCACATAGTGCTTCAGCGAGACGACGCTGGGCAGACGCATGGAGAAGGAGGGCGAGCGGATCACGTGATCATAGGTGGAGACCACGTCGACGCGGTCCAGGAAGACCGCCTTGATCACCTCCTGCCAGGGCCAGACCGACAGGGGATAATAGCTCAGGGGCCGATAGTCGGCGTTGAGCACCAGGGCCGGCCAGCCCGAAGGGGGATGGGCGATCACCTGCATCGCCGGCGCTTCCGGCGGGGGGCCCCTGGGGACCGGCTGTCAAAGGCACAGAGACTGAAGACGAAGCTCCTCTCTTGCATCCAGCACCAGGCTCAAGCTCGCCTGATCCATCAATCATAGGCTCGATTCTATGACGGCTCCATGGCGTGTCGCCACGGCAGGCGGGCAAAAAAAGAGGGAGCCCGTGAAGGCTCCCTCAAGGCGACAGACTGGGAGAAACGCGCGGCCTGGGGCCTTGAGCGCGCCTAGTTCCGATAAGCGGGTCCCACTTATCGGAAGGCGCTCTAGGCGAGGAAGCCGAGCAGGGCGGCGGCCAGGGCCAGGCTGAGGGCGACAAACAGGGCCGGGGTCAGACGGTCGAAGACGCGTTCGGCGGCCGACAGGGAAGCGAGAGACATGACACACACCTTTGAGTTGGGGCCTCGGGAGAGCGAGGCGATCTGTTATTTGAACAGCGCTAAGATAGGATTCATCTGAACGTTGTCAAGATGATCTTTACGGCGATCAGATAGCGACCTACACTCACGGCGATGAAAGAGCCCGAAGCCCCCGATCCGCGCCCCTATCACCATGGCGACCTGCGCCGGGCCCTGGTCGAGGCGGCCGTGCGGCTAGTGGAGGCCGATGGCCCCGGGGCCATGTCCCTGCGCGCCGTGGCGCGGGAGGCGGGCGTCAGCCCAGCCGCCCCCTATCACCACTTCAAGGACAAGAGCGAACTGCTCGACGCCGTGGCCCATGAGGGCTGGGAGAAGCTCGACCTCGCCTTCCGGGCGGCCCGCGACGCCGAGACCTCGCCCCCGAACCGGGTCCGCGAGCTGGGGGTCGCCTATGTGCGGTTCGCCATAGCCCACCCGGCCCTCTACCGGGTCATGTACGACTGCTCGCGGGACAAGGCCGACATGCCCGCCCACGTGCACGAGAACGAGGAAAGCGCCTATCGGCGGGTCAGGGACGTGCTGATCTCGGCCGGCGCCGATCCGGCCGACGAGGTCGGGCTGGAGCTGGCCACCATCGCCTGCTGGTGCGCCGCCCACGGCCTGGCCGAGATGACCACCTTCAAGCAGTTCGACGCCCTGAAGGCCGAACTCGGCGGCGAGGACGCCTTCCTTCGCGGGGTGCTCGGCCATGTGGGGGTGTTCGCCAAGGGTTTGCAGCGCTAAGCCCCCGGGGGTGAGCGCGCCCTTCGTCACCCGTTTCGCCCCGTCCCCCACCGGTCTGCTGCACCGGGGCCACGCCTATTCGGCCCTGCTGGCCCACGGGGCGGCGCGCGCGAACGACGGGACCTTCCTGTTGCGGATCGAGGACATCGACGTCACGCGATCGCGGCCGGCGTTCGAGGCGGCCATCTTCGAGGATCTGGAATGGCTGGGCCTGTCCTGGCCCCAGCCGGTGCGCCGGCAGTCCGAACACCTGACCGACTACGACGCGGCCCTCTCCCGCCTGGTCGCGGCGGGCCTCGTCTATCGCTGCTTCCGCACCCGCAGGGAGGTGGCCCAGGCCATGGCCAGCGCCCCTCACGGCGCCATGGACACCTTCCGCAGCGCGCCGCTGCCCCAAGCCGAGGAAGCCGAGCGGCTGGCCCGGGGGGAGCCGTTCGCCTGGCGCCTCTCGCTGGAGGCGGCCCAGGCCCGGCTGGGCGGGCTCGAACACCTCACCTTTCAGGAAGAGGGCGCAGGCCCGAACGGCGAAACAGGCCTGATCCAGGCCCGCCCCGAGCTTGGTGGCGACGTCGTGCTGGCCCGCAAGGATGTGGGCGTGGCCTACCATCTCGCCGTGGTGTGCGACGACGCCCTGCAGGGGATCACCCACGTCGTCCGCGGATGCGACCTGTTCGAAGCCGCCCACGTCCAGCGCCTGCTGCAGGCCCTGCTGGACCTGCCCACGCCAGTCTACCGCCATCACAGGCTGCTGGCGGGTCCCGACGGCAGGCGCTACGCCAAGCGTGACAAGGCCGAGACCCTGCGCGCCCTGCGCGAGGCCGGTATGACGCCCGAGCGACTACGCCAGGAGATGGGCCTTTGAGCGACACGCCAACCGCCTCGGGCGGCAGGGCCCTGGCGGTGCTGATCTTCGGCGCCGTGGTGATCGGCTTCGTGCCCATCCTCGTCCGGCTCTCGGACACAGGCTCGGCGGCGGCCGGCTTCTGGCGGCTGGCCTTCGCCCTGCCCCTGCTCGCCCTGCTGGCCCAGCGCAGCGGAACCGGCCAGGGCGGCGGGCTTGGCCGCCTTCCCTCCCGGCTGGCCATGATCGCTGGTCTCATGTTCGCCCTCGACCTGGGCTTCTGGCACTACGGGATCGCCCTGACCTCGGTGGCCAACGCCACCGTCCTGACCAACCTGACCCCGGTGGTGGTCACCGCCGTCGCCTGGATCTTCCTGGCGCAGAAGCCCCGCATGCTCTTTCTGGTCGCCGTCGGCCTGGCCATCGGCGGGGCGGGTCTGATGGCGGCGG
>Ga0207884_1000618_pt1 | contig 19271 bp, 19 predicted proteins | sample MalvirmetaMSP144_FD_184236 | JGI IMG/M metagenome (GOLD analysis project Ga0207884, IMG submission 184236) | Marine viral communities from the Deep Pacific Ocean - MSP-144 (SPAdes) | ecosystem: Environmental > Aquatic > Marine > Oceanic | place: Pacific Ocean | collected 2011-07-08 | reverse complement strand
GTTATTGCTCACCAAAAACACAATAGGAGAACCTGGCTGAACTACCTCTCCTGCTTTTACAGGTACCTCTTCAATACTTCCAGAAAAAGGAGCTACAATATTTGTTTTGCTCAACTGAGTATTCAGGGTTGAAAGTTGCTTCTCAAGCGACTCCTTATTGTTTTTAGCAGTAAGGTAATCTACTTCAGTACCAATATTCTTCTTCCAAAGTCTTTCTCTTTTCTCGAAAATGGTAGTGGCATACTCCAATTGGTTTTTCACTTCATCAATTGTTTTTTCTAATTGCTCAGAATCAATTGTGGCTAGAAGTTGACCTTTATTTACAGACTGACCTTCAATTACTTTTAAAGAAGTCAAAAGTCCGGCACTCTCTGCACTCACATACACATTGGTACGTGACATTACTGTTCCTCTTACTTCAATTTTATGCTCAAATTTTTTCTTTTGAGTTGTAATTGTGGTTACCAAAGTAGTTGCTCCTGAACCGTTGAAAAAAGTAGGATCCGCTTCAGCTATTTCCGCCTCAATGGTTTCTATTTTATTTCTGATTTCCTGAAGTTGAACTCTAGCTTCTGTGAGTTCTTGTTTCTTTGCGTCAAGACCTTCACCCTCAGATTTAGGCCCACATGCTGCTACCGTAAGCACAGCAAGAAAAATTGTGGCGATTGATTTAGCTTTCATGTGATTGATGTATTTTGAGTTATTAGTTGTCATTGTTTTGTAGTTTTCCGAGTGCCTTGTCTAAGTCTACTTTTGCTATAATAGCATTGTATAAGGCATTCAAATAGTTGGTTTCTGCTTCTTTATAGTCTTTTTCGGCATTGGTTACTTCTAAGTTAGAACCAACCCCTTCTTTGTACTTTTCTTTTGTAATGCTACTTACATCTTGGGCCAGCTCCATATTAGATTTTTGAACTTCTAACTGCTCTAGGCTTACATCTAGATTTCTCTTAGCATTCTCAAACTCTTGGGTCAAGTTATTGGTCAGCAAACTGTACTGATTATTCAGGGTTTCTAACTCAATTTTATTGCGTTGAATGGTGTACTTCTTTCTCAAACCATCAAAAATCGGAATATTGATATTGAGTCCAATTTGAGAGTTAGAGAACCATTTTTTGCCGTTGGTTAAATCACTAAAATCATTAGAACCTGTGTTTCTACCCCAGCCAGCATTGAAAGTAACTTTAGGAATGTATTGAGATGTAGTGTTCTTTATTTGAAGACCAGCTAGTTCTTTCAAATAATCTAACTGCTGTACCTCTACTCTATTGGCCAAGCTAAAGCCATTCAATTCTGTAAGATCATAATTGAAATCAAGGGCCTCTAATTGGTCGGTAAGGGTTATTTCTTCTTCCACAGACATACCCATGCTTAATTTGAGTAAATCTTTACTGGTTGTTACCGCTTGTTCAACACCGCTCTTCTCAGCCAATAGGTTATTGGTTTGTACCTGAAGTCTGCTTACATCAATTCTTTCTGCAAAACCATTTTCATACAATGTTCTGGTTTCTTCCAAAGTTGTATTCAAGGTTATCAAATTGGCATTAATCAAATCAACACGAGTTTGATTCACCAAAACCAGATAGTAGGCTTTAGTTACCTGTTCGATTACATCTACTTCAGCTTTTACTTTGTCTACGATCACCTTTTCTCTTAATACCTTGGCGGCTTTTAGGCCTATAAAAAATGATCCATCCCAAAGCATTTGTTCCAAACCTACATTTAAGTTACCAATGTGCTGAGCACCAAAGCCTACCAAGGTTACACCTTCTGCATTTGGGTCGCCAGTAAAAAACGAATTTGGAATTGGGCTTTTGGCTATAAACAGGTTGTTGGTGTAGTTAAAACTACCGTTAATCTGTGGCAAACCATCCGCACGAGTTTCAAACACCTGTGCTTCGGCATCGAGTGTAGAAAGTTGCGCATTCTTCACATTCTCGTTATTCAACAAAGCATATTCTAATGCCTTATTGAGAGAATATTCCGTTTGAGCTTTTACCGCAATAGCAGGCAGCAAAAGCGCGAGCATAAGCGTGTATTTGTTAATTCTGCTCTTCATTGTTTTTTGAGTTTGTTGTGTATTGGTTAAAAAGTTGATGTCCTTCTATGGTAAAAAGACCATGCATAAAATGATCGAATAATTGCATTTGTATTTGCTCTAATGTGTATTGGTTGCGAGGAACAAGGTTTCCGATAAGAAATGTCTGAACCTGTTCTATTCGCATAATAGCAATGAGCTCAGCATCTATTTCGGGTCTAAAAAGCCCTTCGTTCTTTCCGCGCTCAATTACTTTCATAATAGAGTCCTTCATCACATTGCCTTTAAATTCTTCATACATCTTCCACGCCTTAGGGTAGAATTTCTGAAGCTCATAAAGCAAGTTCATTTTGGTTTCTTTGATGGAGTCCCTAAGACATACAGAAAGCAGCACAAGCTCGTGTACTCCGTTCTTACTCTCTTCGGTTAAACCACAGAATCGCTTACTCTCTATATCAAAGTGAAGCTTGGTAATTGTATTCACAAGCTCACTTTTATCTTTATAGTATTGGTAAATCGTTTTCTTAGAAATACCCAACTCCTTGGCGATGTCATCCATTGTTACAGCTCTGATACCAAACTGGGTATATAGCTCTGTTGCCTTCTCTAAAATATTCTCTCTAACATCCATTTCGATCGCAAAACTATGGAAACTTAAATATTTTCCAAAGTTTCCTTCGGCTTTCAGACGTTTATTTTCGACCTTTTGTTCGGTAAAAATTGAAAATCAAAGAAAAATGCAAGCAAAAAAAGACGATAGCGCCAAAGATTATTTTCTACAACTTCTTGCGTTACAATTATGATTCTTCAATTTTACAAAACACATTCCAACAGAATTGATGTTAAGCGAAACACATAGAAATATTACAATTAATCACCACTCTTTAAATTATACCATTTGGGGTGGTGGAGAAAATGTAATGCTTTGCTTTCATGGATTTGGCTTAGATCACTCTTCTTTTAAGATCGTATGGGAAAGCCTAAAAGAGACACATACTATCTTTAGTTTTGATTTGCCCTACCATGGCAAAAGTCAGTTCCCCAAAAATGAACAGACCCTTAAACCCAAAGATTGGTTGGAGCTGATGAAAGCATTTTTTGATAAAGAAGAGATTTATCAATTTGAAGTGATGGGCTACTCTATGGGAGGCAAATACGCTATGATTACTGCAGAACTTTTCCCTGATCTAATTAAGCACCTCCACTTGATTGCGCCCGATGGCATTACTACTCACTTCTCGTATCGTTTTTCTACCTACCCCTTCTTTTTCAGAAAGCTGTTTAAAACTCAGATTAAGAACCCTTGGTTCTTTAAAGCTTTGGTAAAAACCTTGCGAAGCTTGAAAATCATGAACAATTACAGCTTGAGGTTTGCTGAAAGCCAAATGGATACTGAGTTTAAGCGTTCTCAAGTGTATCATTCTTGGGTCAACTTAAGGCATTTTTTACCTAGCCTTAAAGAACTTGCCAACCAAATCAATAAACGAAACACTCCTACTACTTTCTATTTAGGCAAGCACGATAAAGTAATCAATGCCAAAGAAATCAAACCCTTACATCAACTTTTACCTAAAAGTGAATTGGTAATACTAGAGTCTGGGCATAGTACCTTATTGAATTCGGTAGCCAAACACCTTGAATTCGCAAACAAACCTTAATCAACCAACCCAATATGAAAAGCTATACTTTACTAGCACTCACTTTATTTTTAACCAGTTGCAGTTTTTCTACTGAAACTACCTTGAAAGAGAAAGAGCTTGAGCATTATCAGTCAGAGTCAATGAAAACCTTAGGCCTCCCCTTTTCTGATGCCGTAATTGTAGATGATATCATTTACCTATCAGGCCAAGTAGGAAATCTTCCTGGTACATTAGACTTAGCTCCGGGTGGTTTACAGGCAGAAGCCAAACAAGCCATAGAAAATATGAAGGTGATTTTAGAAGCCAATGGTTCTTCACTTGACGATGTAATCAAGGTAACCGTAATGATGGCCGATATTGATGAATGGAGAGAGTTCAATAAGGAATACATCAAGTACTTTACTGCGGAAAAGAAACCAGCCAGAAGCGCTTTTGGAACTAGCGGCTTGGCACTTGGCGCAAGGCTTGAAATAGAGTGCATTGCCTTGAAAAGAAAATAAACTATTAATTGCTTGTGCTCAATAACTTATCGAAAATCACTTCGTTATTTTCCTGTAATTTTTCGATACATGAACTTAACTCTCCGCTCAGTTTTTACTATCAGTCTTTGCTTGTTCAGCCATTTTTATTCATTTGGTCAAAAAAAGGAAGCGACCGACAGAAAAATTCATGAATACCTCGATAAGTATTCTCCCGAAAACTCCGAAATGCTTCGCTTGCTGTATAGCTTACCTTCAAAGTATCAACTAAATGGAATCACAATAAACCTTACAAAAGAACAGGCGCCATCATTCTGGGTTTCTGATCATTCTGAAAAAGGAATTCTTAAAAGGCTCAATACCGTTGTGCATGAATCAATGCATGGACTGACCTCGCGATTACCTTACACTTTACTAAAAGAGCGAGGCGATAGTTATTATAGTTTTAAGGATAGCTACTCTGCTTTTTATGTAAACAGAGACTCTTCTTTTCTAGTAAAGCACAGTCCGGTTTTTAGCAGTAATAGAATCAGCGATGAAATTCCCAAGGCCTTAAGAACTTTTAGGTTCAAGCCTTACATTGCTCCAAGAAGTAAAATATTGGGTAGTCAAGCCAATGGAATTTACGGACTAGCGGATGAGTGGAATGCTTATTATTTTGGCACAAAAACCGCCTTTGACCTATTTGATTATTATAAATCAAAGTCCAGTCAAAACCATGAAATCTACCTTGAATACGTAAGTAACATAGCAGGCACTTACTACGCCTATTACGAGTTCAAGTACTTTATTCTTAAATACTTAGAATACGCTAAACTGAACGAAAAAGAAGTGTATGACGGCATAATGGCCAATTTCGAGTTCAGAAAAGTCTTTACTTCCATTGATAATCGATTCGCTGACTTGCTCCATCAATTCGAAGAACGCTTGGATGAAATAGCGAATGTTACAGAAGAAAATACGAAGGGAAGTGCCTACATAGAGGATGGTTACTACTTTATTAATGGAAATGGCGTTGGGCTTTTTACTGAGGAAGTAGAAATGCTTAAGGCAGAATTAGAAAAGCCTAATTTAAAGGCTTTAGAGTTGGAATTGAGGGTTGGATAACTCTCTAAAACCAAAAAAGTACTTGTAAACGAAATTACTTGATTCCAGCATTTATAGCCCTCTAAATAAAACCAACTTTAACTCTTCATGAAATTGATTATTTTGGAAGGACTGAAAACCAACAGCTTCCAAAATAATCAACCATGAAAAGACCATTTACTAGTAAATCACTCCTGTGCATTGCGCTACTTTTTACGAGCAGTTTCGCTTTTGCACAAAAGAAATATTCAGAGAAACAGATCACGAAACTCAAAACCGAAGTTGCCCAAATTGTGGAAGACAACCACAAGCAAACTCAGGTGATGATCGATAAGATTTTCAGCTTTGCCGAGCTTGGATTTCAAGAATATGAATCTTCTAAATACCTTACAGGCATTTTAAAGGCCAACGGCTTCGATATAGTTGAAGGAGTTTCTGGAATTCCTACCGCATGGTTTGCTACATGGAAACAAGGCGATGGCCCTACAATTGCCTTGGGAAGCGATGTAGATAATATCCCTAAAGCATCACAATATCCGGGAGTTGCTTATCACAAACCGATGGTAGAAGGCGCACCGGGTCATGGCGAAGGACACAATGCTGGGATTCCATTAAATATTACAGCCGCTCTTGCGGTAAAGCAGATCATGGAACGTGAAGGCATTCAAGGCACGCTAATTTTGTGGCCGGGCATTGCTGAAGAATTAGTAGCCGCTAAAGCTTGGTACACTCGTGATGGCCTTTTTGACGATGTAGATATTTCAATCTTCACCCATGTAAGCAGCAATCTTTCTGTCTCTTATGGCCAAGCTTCTGGCACGGGGCTTATCTCCGTTGAATATACTTTTGATGGCGAAGCCGCCCACTCTGCTGGTTCGCCTTGGCGAGGAAGAAGTGCTTTGGACGCTGTAGAATTAATGAGTGTGGGCTGGAATTACAAACGAGAGCACCTCACTACTCTAAAACGTTCTCACTCCATCATTACCGATGGTGGCGATCAGCCCAATGTAGTACCTTCAAAAGCTTCGATTTGGTATTATTTCCGTGATGTAACCTATGAAGGTATTATGGAGATGTATGCTGATGCGAACAATATTGCCAAAGGTGCGGCTTTAATGACAGACACAGAAATGAGCTCGCGCATTTTGGGCACTGCTTGGCCACGCCATTTTAACAAAACCATAGCCGAAACCATGTATGAGAACATCAAGCAAGTGGGGCTACCCACTTGGAGCGAGGAAGATCAGGCTTTGGCCAAAGCTACTCAAGAAGAAGTAGGTTCTAACCCAAGAGGTTTAAGCACCAAACTTTCTGGTTTGGGAATGCCAGTCACAAGCCCAGTAAGTGGCGGTTCTGACGACATAGGGGATGTATCTTGGAAAGTACCTACCGTAACTATGCGTTTTCCTTCAAACATTCCAGGTTTGCAGGGTCACCATTGGAGCAATGCCATTGCCATGGCCACCCCTATTGCCCACAAAGGTGCCACTGCTGGTGCCAAAGCCGAAGCCATGACTATTCTAGACTTTCTCTTAAAACCAGAATTGGTGACTCAAGCTTGGGATTATTTTAATAATGTACAGAGCAAAGAAACGCAGTACAAACCAATGATTTCGGCCAGCGATGCCCCTCCTATTTACCTGAACAAGAAAATCATGGATGAATTCCGTCCGCAGTTGGAGAAATTCTACTATGACGAAACAAAGTACGGAAGTTATTTAGAGCAATTGGGCGTTACTTATCCAACGATTAAGAAGGGGAATTAAAACCCGCTGAATTCAACCACAATGCATAAAGATAAAATCAATCAGCTATTAGAGGCCTTGAATGAATCATTTCAAGGCCTCCCTTGGCATGGAGAATCCTTAATGGATAAACTAAATCGTATTGACTACCGAGTTGTAAACATCGCTCCTGTCCCAACTACTAATTCTGTAGCCAGACTGGTTCATCACATCATCAACTGGCGGATTTTTGTCATTGAAAAAATCAAAGGGAATGATGCATTCGACATTGAAATGAATTCGCAAAACGACTGGACGGATCTTCATATTGAAACGGAAAAAGACTGGGCTGACTTGATTCAAAAATTAGTCAATACCCAAAACGAGATTTTTGATCTACTTAATACTAAAACTGATGATTTTCTAGAGACTCCAGTTTATGGCAGAAAGTACAATATTCAGAGACTTATCAAAGGAATTACCCAGCATGACATTTATCATCAAGGCCAAATTGCGGTGGTAGTCAAACAAGCAGCGCTTGTAAGCTAGACTATGACAAATCAGCCAGTTCGCCTAGTTTAATTTCAAAAGCTGAAGCATTGAACCAATTTTGTGCTTCGGCTTCTTCTAATATTTTATTCAACCGCTCCCAATAAATTCCTTTCAACCCATTCCTTAAAACAAATTCAGAAGCCTCCACAAACGAATTGTAAATACTCTTGAAAAAAGCTTCCTGTCGCACTTCCTTTCGGGCATTAAATCGCATGGCGGTTTCAATATTAAACAGCATAAAATCCGCCAACAGCGAAGGATCTAATTCCAATGTTGAAAAGTGCTTTATCGCTTTTTGGGCTACCGATCTACGTGCTTTGGGCTTTCTTTTGGTTTGAGGAAAATACTCTTTGAGCACCTTCTGTTTTGCTTCATCTATCAGTTTGTCTTCTTTGGGGTTGAACACAAAATTATAGTAGGTACGAATGGGCAGAAACTTATCATAAAGCTCCAACACCTGCGTTTCAAGCTCATCCTTCTTTAAAGTCTGCAAATACTTAACAAGTGCGCGTTTACTCATTTATGCTTCGATCGGTTTTTTTTTAGATTTCGCTAAGGTATCAAATATTCAAAAAGCAATTTCACTAAACCGCTTGGGCAAGCCGACAGCTTAACTATTTCCTTCAACAGTTCAGCCTAATTCTTCGACAACCCAACAAAGGTGTTGTTTCATTATTTCCCTGAATGAGTAAATATGTAAAACAAAACATCCACCATCATGAAAAAAATCATCCCATTATTCGTCATACTCCTTTTTGTAGGTTTAGGAAACCTAAGTGCTCAGAATCTGGAAAAACCAAGGTCCGGAAACGAAATTCGTTTAAAGGATTACACTGTTACTGTAGCCCAAGGTGAAGAAATCGACCTTCAAATGTGGGTGGTAAAAGCAAAGAAATACAATCTAGTTGTTGAAGAGCCAAAAGCTTCAGGCAAAGAAGGCATCAATTTCACTTTCACTCAAAAAGACGACATAGAAGACCCTTTGACTTATGACATGAAAGTAAAGGTAGACGCATCGACTCCAGTAGGCGATTATCTGTGCATCTTGAACGTTCCAGGCAAAGGAAGAAGTGCCATTACAGGCTCTACCATTAAAATTAAAGTCGTTCAAAACGACTAAAAAAAATCAATTTCAACGAAGCCCTTTAGTTTACACTTGAGGGCTTTTCTTATATTGAGCCATGTCTAAAGGAAAGGTATATGGATTAAGAATAGCAATTGGGCTTTTGGTCTTCATGTTCTTCAAAATCACATCCTACAAACTTTCTGAATGGGGTACATCCACCTTTGTATCCATGGCCAGTACCGTACTTACGGTACTCATTATTTTTGAGATTATTGGCTATACGGGTAAATACCTGATTAAGCACTACAAGTGTAGCCTGACTTCCTACAGTACGCTCGCAAAGTTTTATATTGGAAATTGTATTGTTACAGCTCCATTTGTGATTGGCGCTGCCGCCTTCCATACCGAAATCCTTATCCCCGCTTTTCCTTGCACCACTTGTACGGTCGAGATTTCATTGGCTACTACCATTGCGCAAGGCTTGGTGCTTTCTTGGTTAATTATTTCAGCAAAATCATTTATGATTTATGTAGAATACACCAAGCGCTCAGAACATGAAAAAGACATTCTGCAAAAAGAGCTTGCCCTTTCTAAATATGAGAGCCTAAAAGACCAAATAGAACCTCATTTTCTCTTCAACAGCTTTAGTGTACTGACGGCAGTAATTGAGGAAGATCCAAAACTGGCGGTAGATTTCGTATCAAGACTTTCTAAGATTTACAGGTACCTAATGGAAAACACCTCGCAATTGGTGTTGCTCAGTACCGAACTGGAATATTTAGAACACTACGTTTTTGTTTTGAAAACAAGACACGGCCAAAGTATTATTGTCAATTACGATTTGGATGCCAGAACTAATCAAATCCCCATCCTCTCACTTCAAATGTTGGTAGAAAATGCCCTAAAGCACAATTACTTTTCCAAAGAAAACCCACTTACCATCAACATCTATACGGAAGGAAGTGACTTTTTGGTAGTGAGCAATAACTTGAACAAGCGCCCCAACTTAGAAAAAACCACACATTTGGGTTTAGAAAACATCAATAAGCGTTATGAATTGCTGCTCAATAAAAGCATTGTAATTCAAGAAAGCGCAGATAGCTTTACAGTTAAATTGCCACTGGTACCTCAATGAAAAGCCTTGGAATGAAACTGATCATTATTGAAGACGAAGCACTTTCAGCCAAGCGTTTGGCCAAAATGATTACTGAAATCGTTCCGAACGCCCAGATTTTAGCTAAGCTAGAATCTGTTAGTGAATCGCTGGTTTGGTTCAAAGAAAACCCCAAGCCTGATCTTATTTTTTTAGATATTCAACTGAACGATGGCAGCGGTTTCGACATTCTCAAAGCCCTTAGCGATTACCCTAAAATCATCTTCACTACAGCTTATGAACAATATGCGCTTGACGCTTTTAAACACAACAGCATTGATTATTTACTGAAACCGATTGATGCTACAGAATTAAAAAAATCATTTGAAAAGCTTGAGAACATTAAGGCTGCGGAAGCCACACAATACAAAGAGAATCTAGACAACCTAAGGTCTCAATTCTCTACTAGAGTTCGCGAAAGGTTTTTGGTGAAAATCGGCCCACAATTTAAGAGCATCCCTACCAACGCAATTAAATATTTCTTCTATTCAGATGGCCTTACTTACCTTCAAACTGAAGAAAGTGCTTTGCCGATTGATTACACCTTAGATCAACTGAAAGACGAATTAGACCCTAAGCTCTTCTTTAGAATCAACCGTCAATTCATTATCAAAATCTCAAGTATTAAAGAAATTCATAGCTATTTTAATAGCCGATTGTTACTTACCCTCACTCCTGCTTTTAAAGAAGAAGTAATTGTAAGCCGCGAAAGGGTATTAAATTTTAAGGTTTGGGCTGGAATGTAAATGCTCTGTACCCTATTTTTGTCTAGCAAGTTTTTTATCTATTCAATTTCAAAATACTATACCTTTAGGCTATGGCTGATCAACACAAAGCATTACTCGAAGGGAACAAGCAGTTCATTAAGAACATCACTAAAGTAGATCCCGATTTCTTTTCAAAGCTGTCACATCAGCAAAAACCAGAGTTCCTTTGGATTGGCTGTTCGGATAGCCGGGTACCCGCAACTGAAATCACCAACACTACCCCAGGTTCAATTTTCGTAGGCAGAAACATTGCCAACGTGGTCGTAAATACCGACCTCAATTTATTGAGCGTGGTATACTATGCGGTCAAAGTATTGAAGGTGAAACACATCATCGTTTGTGGCCATTATGGTTGCGGAGGTGTTAAAGCGGCCATGTCGAATGAAAGCTTTGGTTTTTTAGACAATTGGTTACTGAACTTGAAAGACATTTATAAAAACCACAGCAAAGAACTGAACGGCATTCAGGATGAAACAAAACGATTCGATCGCTTTGTTGAATTAAATGTTATTGAACAGGCAAAGAACTTGGCAAAAATATCCTTTGTTCAAGAGGAATGGCAGCAAGGTGAACTTCCGTTTATCCACAGCTGGGTGTATAGCTTAAAAGATGGCAACATTAAAGATTTAGAGTGCTCCTTTAACTCAGCCGAAGCAGTCAATTCCATTTACGGATACAATCAAGAGTAGCTTCTAAATTGGCATTGGTTAACGAAAAAGACCGCCTGGCAGCGGTCTTGATCTGTATTTTTACAAATACCCCCAAAAACAAAAGCGGGGGACGAAGATTCGCCCCCACTTGCCATGAAAAAGCCGTGGCCCTTTCACAACATCAAGTTACTGTTCAAGCCTTTGTTCTTCATTTATTGGCCCAAGCTATAAACAAAAAACGCTGTCTTCTTCAGCTTCGTCCGTTGTTCGCACATAGTGCTAAAACAGTTTAACGCAGCTTTGCAGTCTTTTTATAAGATTCAATCTAAGAAAGAACCAAGCCGAAAAGATAAAGGTGAGCCTATTATCTTTTCCAATTTCTGCTAACACACCCAAATGCGCTCGCTTCTGAATTGGACTTTGGTTTGTGCTCACGCACTTGCCATCAGTAAGCCTTGACTGTTTCAGATCATCTTTTTCAAGAATAACCCTTTCGCGTACATTTTTTCCGGGCTTCCCCCGAAGAGAGACTGAAAACTAGTTTCTGACTTTTATCCCTCACTTGATATATCTAAGATACTCTCCCTAATTTTACGCTCAAACTTTGTAACCCATTAGTTTCCAACAACTTTCCCACTGCGATATCCACAAGGTTATACACTAGGTTATACACAAAAAACCAGCAGAAAATTAAATAAACTCGAAAATTGTATGAATTGAAATGTTAGCGCTTCACCGCAAATAACTTATAGCCCAAGCCTATAATCCATTTATGCTGCCGAACTACTTCTCTTCCTTGTCCAGAAATAATTACTTCTTCATAAAGTTTACTTAAGCCTCTCTCATACATCAGATCCAGAATAAAAGGGCCTCTGTCTAAACCTACCCCAAAACGCGAATGCAAGGTGAAATCATCAAATGCATCTTCAAAACCATCCACCAAAACAGGACCAGGTCTGTTGGTTGTGGTAGTAGTCAGTTTAGCATTCACACTTAAATTATAGCTCAGTATAGGCGCTCCACCAATTCTAAATATGGTAGACCCTAAGTTTGTTCTGTAACCTAAAAACAGTGGCAATTCAATTGAGTTGAAATCTACTGTGAGCGCTACATTTTCCCATTGATCTACCTGAGGCTCTTCAATTCGGGTTTGAACATGCGAAAAAACTAATTCTGGTTGGAAGTAAAAATGGTTAACCCTTAACTGAAGAAATGTACCTAACTGAACACCGTCATCATAAAATGAATTAGTCCCTCCAAAATCTGACTTGAAATCGAGTGTAGCTCGCAGGTATTTTACTCTTAAACCAAAGTCTATTTCAGTGTCATAAGTTTGAGCCTGAGCAAACTGAACCGAAGTAATTAAAAAAATGATGGCAAAAAATTTACGCCAAATGGATGAAGTCTTCATAGGTAGAAATTTAGTATTGGTTAGCATTCTTTATTCACTACGCAGCATTAAGTTAGAAAGTAAGTCTAACATAAAGTAACAATGTGATTCCAAATGGCACTCTGTTTAGCGTTTCGAAGATACTTCTCTTAATGATATGCTCAAATTTTGAATCCCTTTATTTCTCTTTAAACAGTGGTTTTCAATTTTATTCTTTCACCAGAAAGCTCCCTTTGTTTGGTTATCCCTATGATTGAAACATGGTTTATTTATTCAAGTAACCATTCATCTCGTCCTCTAAATCAAATCAGATTTAAAAGGATAAGTGGATTTTTCAATCCCTTCTGAATGCTTTTTACTAAACTTGCACTTTAAACTTTTGAATACAGGAAAAATGAGTGAAAAGGACCCAAAAGAGTCGCTCAACTTTATTGAGCAAATGATTGAGAATGATCTAAAATCAGGAAAAAACTCATTCGTCCAGACGCGTTTTCCTCCTGAGCCCAACGGTTACCTCCACATTGGCCACGCCAAATCGATTGTATTGAATTTTGGCCTTGCCGAAAAATACAATGGCAGCTGTAACCTTCGTTTTGACGACACCAATCCTGAAAAGGAAAGTGAAGAATACGTCAACTCAATTAAAGAAGATATTAAATGGTTGGGCTACACTTGGTCGGACGAGGCGCGTTATACTTCAAATTACTTCGATACACTTTATGAATTTGCCGTAAAGTTGATCAAAAAAGGAAAAGCCTATGTAGACGATCAGTCGGCTGAAGAAATTGCAGCGGGTAAAACCAACCCAACCATTCCGGGCATAAAAAGCCCATTCCGTGATCGTTCGGTAGAAGAAAACCTTGATTTATTCGAGCGCATGAAAAATGGCGAGTTCGATGCAGGAAGCCATGTGCTTCGTGCTAAAATCGATATGGATTCGCCCAACATGCACATGCGCGATCCTATCATCTATAGAATCAAAAAAGTAACCCACCACAATACAGGTGATGCTTGGTGCATTTACCCAAATTACGATTTCGCCCACGGCCAATCCGATTCGATTGAACATGTTACCTATAGTCTTTGCACCTTAGAGTTCAGAGACCACAAGCCTTTGTACGACTGGTTGATTAATGAATTAGAAATTTTCCCTTCTAACCAAACAGAGTTTGCAAGGTTGAACCTAAGCTATACCATTGTAAGTAAGCGCAAGCTTTTACAATTGGTAGAAGAAAAGCATGTTACGGGTTGGGATGACCCAAGAATGCCGACCATTTCTGGTTTTAGAAGAAGAGGTTATACGCCTGATTCGATCAAAAATTTCGTGAAAAAAGTGGGCGTAGCCAGAAGAGATGGTATTACCGATGTAGCGCTTTTGGAACACAGCATCCGCGAAGATTTGAACAAAAAAGCCAACCGTGTTTTTGGAATTCAGAAGCCACTAAAAATGGTGATTACCAACTGGCCAGCAGACAAAACGGAAATGATGCAAGCCATTAATAATCCTGAGGATGAAACGGCTGGAACACGTGAAATGCCTTTTACACGCGAGATTTATATTGAAAGCAAAGACTTTATGGAGGAACCGCCTTCGCCTAAGAAATTCTTTGGTTTAGGTCCCGACAGAGAGGTGCGTTTGAAATACGGTTACATTGTAAAATGCACAGGCTTTGAAAAAGATGCTGATGGCAACATTACCGAAATTCATTGTACTTACGATCCTGAGACCCGCAGCGGTAACGATACCAGCGGTAAAAAGGTAAAAGGAACTTTGGGTTGGGTTTCAGTGCCTCACGCTGTACCAGCGACCTTGCGTTTATACGACAGACTTTTCCGTACCGAAAACCTGAACAGCATTGACGATGATTTCTTGAATCACATCAATCCTGATTCGCTGAACGTAGTTGAGAATGCCATGCTAGAGCCTTCTATTAAGGATGCGCAAGCGGGCGATATTTTCCAGTTTGAAAGACAAGGCTACTTTGTAGTAGACAGAGATTCTACTCCAGAAAAGAAGGTCTTTAACCTAACAATTACGCTAAGAGATAATTGGGCGAAGTAGTCATTAGTGTTTAGTGTTTAGTGTTTAGTGTTTAGTGTTTAGTGTTTAGACGAAAACGACAAGCACTGTAGACAAGGTTTAAAACATTAGGATTATTTATCTGGATCGTTTGAAATTCAATCGCGAAGAGTGATTCAGAAATTTGAATACTGAAACTGTATTATTATCGTTTCTTTTCCTGACGAAGGAAGGATCTAACATTTCGAAAAACTTATAACAAAAGCACGATATTCAGATTATCGTGCTTTTTTTGTGTATGTCTATTTTAAGAACTCCAGTAAATCAATTAAAACTGGGTCAAATCGCTTTGATCGGTTTGCCTTTTGATCAAAACTCTTCCTTTCTGCAAGGCCCGGCCAAAGCGCCTGAGCTAATCATTCAGGCCTTAGAGTCCGATTCAGCCAATTACTTTACCGAAAACCTGACCGACCTTAACGAGCATCCAAAACTGGCTTGGTGCGGAAATGCTGAACTGAGCCAATACGCAGACATTGAGCAGCGCATTGATGAAGTGCTCGCACAAGGCGCCCTCCCCTTTTCTTTGGGTGGCGATCATTCTGTAACTTTCCCTGTGGTGAAGGCAATGGCCAAGAAGCACCTCAAACTCAGCATTCTTCATTTCGATGCCCATGCCGATTTATATAACGAACTAGACGGCAACCGATACTCTCATGCTTGTCCGTTTGCTAGAATTATGGAAGGTGACTTTGCCCAACACTTGACCCAAGTGGGCATTCGAACTTTAAACGCGCACCAAAAGGCCCAAGCTGAAAGATTCAATGTGCATATGGTCCAGATGAAAGACTGGAAAGCCGATATGAAATTTGAGGTTGAAGGCCCTGTTTACCTTTCCTTTGATATGGATGTGCTAGACCCTGCTTTTGCGCCCGGGGTATCGCATCACGAACCGGGAGGGTTTTCTACCCGCGAAGTGCTAACCATGATTCAAAACCTCAACCTCAACATTGTAGGTTGCGATGTAGTAGAATACAACCCAAACCGAGATCTCAATGGCGCTACCGCCATGGTAGCCGCTAAAGTGGTGAAGGAGTTGGTGGCGAAATGTTTAGAATTTAGACACTAGACTTTAGTATTTAGAAATGGTTTGTTCGAGTTTTTCTTTTCAACTTTAACCAAAAGATTGATTATTTCAATCCATTCATTAAACGAGATTGATGAAAGCATTCAGGTTAATTCTTCTATTTACATTTCTTCCCAATGCACTGTTTTGTCAAGATATTAGTAATAGTATTGGAGTAGTCACTATATCAGATGATTATGATAATTCAGATCACATTATAGAACTTCTCAATGATGACGGATCAGTATGGAATTCCATTAATCTATACGATGATTGGAAGCCTATAGAAGACTTCATCATCATTGGTTTTCACCCAGATTACTTCTTATTTAAAGTTAAGTGTAAATCAAAGCTTGACAAATATTATGAAGTCGTAGTGAATGAAGAAACGGGGTTGAGCAAACGATTATTAATTTCGTCAAAACTAAAGCTCCAGACTTGGGAGGAGTATGTATTAGATGTGTTCACAATTGGTTTCAATATCTCAGAAAACCCAGTTCTTGACAAAATAAATGGAGCTCCAGTAACTAAATCACCAATCAAAAATCAGTTTCTTTTCCCAAAAGAAGTGAAGGGTGAATGGATGCGAATAATCTGGACGGACTCTAACTACCCAACTGATAATTCAATCAACTATTCAGGTTGGATTAAGTGGAAAAAAGGGAATCAAATAATAATAAGTCTTCATCATCTTTCATAGACAACTGACCAAATGCCCCTCCGCACCACCCTCCCAAAATCCCTTACTCCCTATTTTAAAGCGGAGTTACAGGCTTATGCTATGGCATATAAGACTGGTGATTTAACCAAAGCTTGGGCACATTTGGAACGGGCACATATTATTGGGCAGCGCTATCCTTTTGCGCATACTTTCGTGCATTGGAAAATGCTTCAGTTTGGGTTTCGGATTAAAAGCGGAAAAGAAGTGATTGGACAAATTCCTCGTTTATTGGTGGGAGGCGTAAAGTCGTTTGTGGGTAAAGTGCCTGTGGGCAATCCTGGTGGCGCTAATGTACCGCCTATGAAACCCTTCCCCATAGAAAAGGACATCCAGGCCATTTTTGTGAAGGCTGGCATTGAAACGGCATAAACAGCAATGACTACACAACTCGAAATAAAGGACAAGACTGCACCCATCGACAGCATTAAGATTTCTCCTTTCAGGAAGAACATCCGCAAAACTACCCCGCACAAACACAATAGCTATTTCGAGATTATCTTCCTTACGGAAGGTTCAGGCACGCACACTACAGACACGCAAAAATTCGACATCGTTCCGCCCATCGTTTTTACGGTGCGCAAAGAGCAAATTCACTTTTGGAATATCGAAACTGAACCCTCCGGTTATGTGCTGATCATCAAAAAACAGTACATCGATAACTGCTTAGACAAGGAAATCAAACAACTGCTGGCCAAGTTGAGCGCCTATCCTTGCCTCTACCCCAATGCTCAACCGTTGGAATCGCTCTTCGAAATTCTTAATCAAGAATACCAAGAAAACGGCTACAGCCAAAAGCCAGTGGTGGACGGACTGCTCAAAGCCATTTTGGGCAAACTGCTATTGTCAGCCAAAGCAGAAAAAGCCAGTGAAAGCAATAAAGTCAGCGATTTTCAGCATTTTAAAGAGTTGCTCAACCAAGAAAATCAGTTGACGAATAAGGTAGCGCATTACGCAAAACTCTTGCATACCACCCCTCAGAACTTGAATGCCATTTGCAGGAAAGAAGCCAATCAATCGGCCACAGAGATTATTTCGGAACACATTATTAGCGAAGCCAAACGTCTATTGCTCTACACGGACCTTACCGTAAATGAAATTTCGCACAAACTGGATTTCAAAGACAATTCACACTTCACCAAATACTTTAAAAGGCATACTGAAGTAACACCCAATGCTTTCCGTAAGGAATTGCTTTAAGTCTGGTTGAGATTAACCTATCTGCTAAAACTCTCCAAAAGTTCTTGTTTATAAATTCAGAAGAGCTCATTAACCCTTGATCATTATCGGTCAGCAACTTTTGGAGAGTTGGTTGATCTCAGGTTGAAAAGACCATACCCTTTTCAAATAGACCATTTTATTAATCATACCTTGTATATTTTTGTACCAGAAATCTATCTTTGGTTTAGATTAAATGAAGCAATGAATAAGGAATTAAAAGAAGTCGCCAAGTTGTTTTTCAAACTGGGCAGTATTGCCTTTGGAGGCCCTGCAGCCCACATCGCTATGATGGAAGATGAAGTGGTGAAGAAGCGAAAATGGATGACACCTCAGCATTTTCTAGATTTAGTAGGTGCCACTAACCTTATTCCTGGCCCCAATTCTACAGAAATGACCATGCATTGCGGACATGAACGCGCAGGCTGGAAAGGTTTGATTGTAGCGGGTGCTTGTTTCGTTTTTCCTGCCGTTGCCATCACCATGCTCTTTGCTTGGCTCTACCAGCAATATGGCCAACTGCCTTCCGTAGAGCCCTTTATTTACGGTATTAAGCCAGCAGTTATCGCCATCATTATTTCGGCCGTTTATCGTCTTGGGAAAAAAGCACTTAAAAATGTAGAAATCGGAATTCTGGGGGCGCTTACCTTGGCCGCTAGTTTACTGGGCATGAACGAAATCATCGCACTGTTTGCTTGTAGTGCTTTAGGCTTAATCATTCACCTGATTCGAAATTCAAAAAGCACACTGAATAGTATCTCTCCTATCGCTTTGGTGCAAATCACCGCCACCTTAGGCTCAATGAAAATCTTCTGGACTTTCTTTAAAGTAGGCGCATTGCTTTATGGAGGCGGTTATGTATTGTTTGCTTTCTTAGATGCCGAACTCGTCACCACTGGCTTACTTACCAGACAACAGTTGATTGACGCAGTAGCTGTGGGTCAATTCACACCCGGACCAGTGCTTTCTACTGCCACCTTTATTGGCTGGCAATTGGGAGGCTTTTGGGGTGCTATAGCGGCTACTATAGGCATATTCATGCCCTCTTTCATCTTTGTATCTATCCTGAACCCTCTGGTGCCGAAAATGCGAAAATCGAAAGTGATTGCTGCTTTCTTGGATGCGGTAAACATTGCTGCTGTAGCCGTGATTGTCGCGGTTTGTATCGAGATGGGCAAAGACACCATTGTGAACTGGGAAACAATAGTAATTGCCGTGGCGAGCTTAATCACCGTATTCGTTTTCAAAAAACTGAACAGTGCATTTATCGTGGTTGGTGGGTCGCTTCTCGGTTATTTGTTGACTTTGGTTTAGAAGTCTTCTTTCTAAAAAGGATATGAAGTAGCTTTAGCTTCTCGTTTCACAAACTTATGCAGCTATGAGAAGCATTATCATTCTTGGCAGTTCTAGAAATGACGGTGACACCTCCAAAGTGGTGAACCTGCTCAAAGAAAAGTCTGATTGGGACTTAATTGACCTGAACGATTATGATTTCAGCTACTATGATTATGCGCATAAAAACGCAGGGGACGACTTCCTTCCCATGATGCGAAACATCATTGACAACTACGACACTTTGGTTTTTGCCACTCCGGTGTATTGGTACAGCATGAGCGGCATCATGAAAGTGTTCTTTGATCGCATTAC
>Ga0207884_1000616_pt1 | contig 19296 bp, 18 predicted proteins | sample MalvirmetaMSP144_FD_184236 | JGI IMG/M metagenome (GOLD analysis project Ga0207884, IMG submission 184236) | Marine viral communities from the Deep Pacific Ocean - MSP-144 (SPAdes) | ecosystem: Environmental > Aquatic > Marine > Oceanic | place: Pacific Ocean | collected 2011-07-08 | reverse complement strand
ATAAGAGTGTCATGAGTTATGAACCTTCCCTTAAGGGGTCCACTGCCGTTTCGCACCCGACGCGGGTTGCTTCTGCACGCGAGAAGCTTCTGACAGACGGCAACCTGCCGGACAATACCGTTCGATCAGTCATTGAGGCTTCCTGGCAGCGTTGCGTAACAAGCCAGGTTGATCCGCTAATTGCAAAACGGGCACTGGAGCTCAGCGGTGAAGAACTGACGGGAATCAGACGACAGCACCGAGAACTGCTCTCCGCATCCGAAATCATCATGCGCGAGGCCAAAGAACTACTGGCAGAATCCGGCACCATCATGCACCTTGTAACGCCCTCCGGAATGATACTGGATTACGAAGGAGATCCCGACACACTGGAACTGGCCAACAATTACAGCTTAATCCCGGGTGCCAACTGGAACGAGCAGGCAGCAGGAACAAACGCCATCGGCACTGCACTGAACATTGGCGCACCTGTGCAGGTCCACGCATTTGAACATTTCTGTGAAAACATAAGCCGCTGGACTTGCTCTGCGGCCGTTATTCGTGACCCGTTCGAGAAACGCCTGCTTGGCGCACTGAATATTTCAGGTTTGAAAAACACATTGCATGATTACTGCCTGGCACTGGCCATTTCCGGTGCTCGCAGAATTGAAGGTCAGTTTGCACAACTCAAACTTGCGAAGAGGGACCTTCTGCTCGGCACAACCATTGATCATTTTGCCTCTTCAGGAAATGATGGCGTACTGCTGTTTGATATGGATGGCAAATTGGTTCGCACCAACACTATGGCTGACAAGGTTCTGGCGGCCAGGGGTATAAGAATCAATCTGACGCCATACAACCCCATTCTGACACTTAACAGTGAGGGAGCGTACACTCCCGAACAGGATACCGCACTCAATCAGATAGACCAGCAATGGGTTCAGCCTGTCACCCACCAGGGAGAGCAAATTGGTTACCTGGCCGTCATTCCTCTCCCCGCCCGCTCGTCACAGAGAGTATCTGGCAACCCGACCACCATCCCGCCCCCCTCTAAATCTACCGGTTTTTTCCGCCTGGTAGGGCAGAGCGCCCCTTTCCTGAAAGCAGTTCAGCAAGCGAAGCGGGTTGCCAAAGCACCCATACCCGTTCTGCTCCAGGGCGAAACGGGGGTTGGCAAGGAGCTTTTTGCCAGGGCGATGCACGAAGAGGGACCATCCAACACAGGCGAATTTGTTGCGCTCAACTGTGGCGGACTTTCCAGGGATCTTCTGGCAAGCGAACTGTTTGGGCACATTGAAGGCGCTTTCACCGGCGCCCGTCGCGGCGGCATGATTGGTAAAATAGAAGCCGCTAACGGCGGCACACTGTTTCTGGATGAGATAGGCGAGATGCCCTTTGACCTCCAGCCAATGTTTCTCCGGGTACTCCAAGAATCTGAAATCTGCCGGGTAGGCGACACCAGACCACGCAAGGTCAACTTCAGGCTGATAGCCGCCACCAACCGGGATCTGGCTCAGGAAGTGGCGGAAGGTCGCTTCAGGATGGATCTTTACTACCGAATCTCCTCAATGACACTGACGGTGCCGCCATTGCGGGAGCGAACCGGAGATGTCTCACTGCTCGCTCACAATATATTCGCTCACCTGCTGGAACAGCATTCCGGCGACCAGAAACGACTCAGCAAGCCATTGCTCGATCTACTCGAAAAGCATAGTTGGCCGGGCAATATTCGCGAACTGGGCAACCTGATTACCGCCGCTTTCTTTCTCTCCGATCGCGAAGAACTGGGACCGGAAGACCTCCCCAAGGATTTCCTTGCCGCGAATCTGGAGGGCCATGAAGGCGAAGAAGTCTCCAACCCCCTGGATTTTGCCGAAAAAGAGGTGATTATCCGGTCCATTCGCGAACAGGGCGGCAACCTGACAAAAGTGGCCAAACAGCTGAACATTGCGAAGAGCACCCTGTACATCAAACTGAAAAAATACAATATCAAACGCGCCTGAATAACCTGTTTACAGACTCTCTGTGAAAAATCCCTGCCACTTTTGGCAGGGCTCATTAGAGCGCAAACAGGTCCGCTTATCTGGTGCCGACATCCTCAAAGGAAAACTCTCTGGCTACCCTTAGTGTCCGGGTAGCCAGCTGAACCTCCTTGAGGAACAACATCAGTGCAACAATCAACAGTACCAGAGCCAACACGAAGAATCCGATAACCAGACCGCCTATGTGCAACTGCCAGAACCCGCCCACAAACAGGCTGACAATTAATACGCAGACCAGCAATCCGGCCGCCGTGCAAAGCCCAATAGACCAGTTGGTGACTTTGGTCCTACGCCAAAGAAATTTAAGCTCCTGCTGGCAAATCGCCTTCTGCTCGGGGTCACTCAGGCGAATCTCTCGCTGACCAACGACCCTGGCGCGATCAACAATTCGCCCTAGCCGACCGGATATGACATTGAGAAAGCCCGCTATGCCCGCCAACAGAAATACCGGCGCAACCGCCAGTTGAATAATCAATGCCAGATCAGTTACCTCAATCATCGAATTCATTTTTTACTCGCTCCTCGCGATCGGTTGCTGACCCACGCTGAAATACGCCCTGATACGTTCACCCGTGATATAGATCGAGGGCACCAGCAGCAGAGTGACAAAAGTAGCCAACAAAACGCCAAAAGCCAACGAAATTACCATGGGTATCAGGAATTGAGCCTGGGCACTGCGCTCAAACAGTATCGGTGTCAGTCCAAAAAACGTAGTCAGTGATGTCAGCACGATTGGCCGGAACCGGTCCCTGGCCCCCTGAACAACCGCATCCACTGCATGCCATCCCTCTTTTTTCAACTGATTGATGCGATCAATCAGCACAAGATTATCATTGACCACCACGCCGGCGGCGGCCAACACTCCCATCATTGAGGGCATGCTGATTTCCTTGCCGAACAACAGGTGGCCAATAATGGCCCCAGCAATACCAAAGGGCACGGCGCTGAGCACAATAATCGGCTGCCAGTATGAGCGGAACTCCACGGCGAGCAAGGTATAAATGGCCAATAATGCCAGCGCCATCATCTGTAAAAAGCCTATTTCAAAGGCTTTTTGATCTTTTTGTGCGCCGTCAATTTCCAGCGTTAACCCCGGGAATTTCTTCACCAGATCGGGCCAGTGGTCCCGCATAAACACTGCCACGATCTCATCGGCAGAAGCGGCGCCACTAACCAGCTCACCTTCTATCTCGACCATTCGCTTGCGATCACGGCGCTTGATCTCCGTATACCCCGGCACAAACGCGATATCCGCCACAGCATTGAAAGGCAACTCACGGCCATCATCCGTCCGGATACGCAACTCATCCAGTGACGATACCCGGGCTCGCTCCGCTTCAGGATAACGAACCATGACTTTGACATCCTCCCGCTCCCGTGGAATACGCTGAGCCTCGACACCATAAAATGCATTGCGCAACTGTCCGGCAATATCGCTCAAACCGATTCCGAGCGTATCCGCATTGTCTTTAAGACTGATTTCGATTTCTTTGCTCGCTGTACGAAACGAACTGGAGACATTGAAGACCCCGGGGTAATCCAGCAGCAGGGATTCAATTTCCACCGAAGCCAAACGCAACTCATCAATCTGCTTGCCCCGGAGAAGCAAGTTGATCTCCTTGGGCCGCCCCATCAAGGTATATTCAACCCGGTAGTCCTCGACATTTTCAACAGCTCCGATATGTTTCTGCCAGAGCTCAGCCACGGCCTTTGACGAGATCGAGCGGGTTTCGTTACTGGATAATTCCAGAACAACCGAGACGATGTTTTCCCGACTTTCGGCATAGTGATTTTCAATGACCGAGCGCCCATCCTCGCCAATCAACAGAGGCTCCTGCTTTAACCCTGCTACGCCCCCTTCTATCTGTCGCATAATGGCCAGAGAGCGATCGAAACTGACACCTTCCCGCAACTCGGCTGATGCCCGCAGGTACTCCCCCTCAACCACCGGAAAAAAAGCGACGCGCAACCAGCCGGTAAAGAAAACCCCCAGTATGACAATGAGAACCGCCAGAAACAGCGCCATGGTGGTACCGCTGTGGCGCAGGCAACTTTCCAGCACCGGCCGGAACTGATGATCCGCAAACTGCTTCATCCACCGGGAAGCCCCGTTTCTCGCCCTCTGCAGCCATTTTGCAAACAGCCATGTGGCCTGTTTCTCGGGTTTCAGATGGCGCAGGTGAGCCGGTAAAATCAGGAAAGACTCCAGCAGCGAGAATGTCAGCGCAATAATCGCCACCTTGGGCATTTCTGCCATCAGCTTGCTGGAATCACCAGGTAACAGCAACATCGGCACAAACACAATGATCGTGGTCAAAACAGCAAAAGTGACCGGCTTTGAAACCGCCAGGGCCCCCAGCGAAGCACTGTCATTGCCGCTCAGACCGCGCTCGTGATGCGAGTAGATACTTTCACCCACCACAATGGCGTCATCCACCACGATGCCGAGGATGAGCAGAAAAGCAAATAACGAGACAATATTGACGCTAATCCCCAGGTAGGGCATTAACCACAGGGTGCCCACGTAGCAAATACCAATGCCCGCCGCCACCCAAAAAGCCAGTACCGGACGTAAAAACAGCACCAGCAGACCGAACACCAGCAATAACCCGCCGAGCGCATTTTTGGACAGCAGATCAATTCGACTACCCAGGTAAACCGACAAATCGCGCCATACCACCAGCTCGACGCCGGGCTGAAGACTGGGCAGCTTCTCCGCAACATAGGCTCTGACGGCCTCTGAAGAAGACACAACATCGGGGTTGCGGGTATTGAAGAGATTGATAAATACAGCGGGCTTGCCATTGAACATGGACACCAGATCCTGCTCTGCAAAACCGTCGTTAATACGGGCAATATCACCCAACAGAACCTGGGTGCCATCGCTATCCCGCAAAACCACAATGCTTTCAAAATCTTCCCGCTGGTAGGCTTGCCCCCGGGTCTGCAGGACAATGTCGCCCGCTTGCTCACGCACCTCACCGGCGGGCAAATTGACTGATGAACGCCGGATGGCGGCAACAACGTCCTCGAATGTCAGTTGGTAGCGGCGCAGTGTTTCCTCGGATATTTCCACGGCGACCTCTTCAGGCCGCGTGCCACCTATTTCCGCCAGAGTGACGCCCGGTAACCCGATGACTTCATCCCGAATAGACTCGGCAAGTCGCTTGAGGTCAGCTTCCGCCATCGGTCCCGCCAGAGCCAGGCTGAGAATCTGAGTTCTTGCCAACACCTCTTTGATCCGTGGTCGCTCGGAATCAACCGGTAACGTATTAATAGCGTCTACCCGGGATTTCACATCATTGAGCAGCTTCTGGGTATCGTGGCCGTCGGCCACCTCTATCTCAATCCGCCCCATGCCCTGATAGGCAAACGAACGCAGCTCCTCAATACCATCCAGATCATGCACCTGCTCTTCGATGCGGATACAGATCTGCTCTTCAACCTCCCGCGGCCCGGCTCCCGGGTAAGGCACCTCGACCTGAACCACGTCCCTGGGTATTTTCGGAAACATTTCCTTGTCGAGGTCCGGCAAACTGGTCAGGCCACCCACCAGTACCATCAACATCAATAAATTGGCAGCAATGGGATTGCTGACCCACCAATGAATCACCCCCCGACCTGACGTGCTCATGGGAGGTCCGGCGCCGACACAAGCACTGGAGACACTTTCATCCCTTCGACGATATAACCCGGCCTCTCCAGCAGGATCAGCTGCCCCTCAGGTATACCCGTAATCAACAGGCTTTTTTCTAGTACCTGCAATACCCGAACAGAGACCGTACGCAACCGGTTTTCTTCATCCAGCACGAGCAGTTGGTCCTTTTCATACAGTGCCTGGCGAGGCACACGAACCACAGCATCAAAGGAGCGACCCGCCACTTCTGCATTGACAAACAGTCCCGCCACCAAGGGGGGCGAATACTGATAGGGATTGGCTACCTCGACAATCCCATAAATGACCCGACTGCGCGTATCAACTGAAGCATCTATCCGCACCAGCAGACCCGGCCAGTCGTCGGCCTGCTGGCCATCAAACCTCGCCGACAGGGTCACCTGAAGCGGGCTGTCGGCTTCAGGCCTGAGCGGCAGGCTCAAGCGCGATGCCTGACTCGCCGTCAATGGCAGGCGTACCGCCATGGTATGTGTCGCGAAAATCTCTGCCACCTGCGTGCCGGAACTCACATACTGCCCCTGGTTCACCTGTGTCTGGCGTATCAGACCATCAAAGGGCGCAACAATCGTCGTACGCTCCAGATTGATTCGGGCCTGCTCGAGATCCGCCCTGGCCCCGGCCAGGGCGGCTTCTGCCGCCTTTAACTGGGGCTCACGCAGAAACAATGCGTTGCCTTCTCTATTTCCCAAATCCCGCCACTCCCGCTTCGCCTGCCTGGCTTGCCCTCGCTCCATGGCAAGGGTTTTCTCCGCCTCAGCAACCCGTGATGATGCCCGGATGACTTCGATATCGTAATCTCTGGAATCCAGTTGCAGCAGCACCTCGCCTTCACTGAAAAATCCGCCATCGACAAAATTCGCTGAAACAGACATCACCTGTCCCGCAACTTGGGCGGCCAGCGCCACCTCAACCTTCGGCTGAACCGTGCCCTGGCTCAGCACACTGACCTGGCGACGCGCCGGAATGGCTTTCATGACAGAGATTTCTGGCGGCGCCGGTTCCACCCGGGGCTGCTGAATGGGCTCGGGCCTGATACCGGCCAATACGACCACTACCAGAATGGCCACCAGCACAATCACCAGGGGAACAAGCACTCTTTTTAATCGACCCATCGTCTGTTGATTATCCTTCTAATTGGGAAAAGTGACATTATCACAGGATCACGTGATATCCCGGCCCTTACAGCAACCAAACGGTCAGTAATCTGCCGAAAATACAAATCTCACCTCTAAACAGTTGCTGTCATCAAAGCTTCTTCAATATGCCATGCCCCCGTCATCTGAGGCCACTAAGTTTCCAACAAAGCTCTGCAATCAAGAACTGTGAGGCCAGCTATGCACTATAACGCCATATGGCTATCGGACATTCATTTGGGCTACCGGGACTGCAAGGCAAATTTCTTGCTAGACTTCCTCAATAAAACCCACACCAACCGGCTCTATCTGGTGGGTGATGTGGTCGATTTGTGGGCAATGAAACGCTCTTTTCTCTGGCCACCCAGTCATCACGAGGTGTTGCGCAAAATCATCGATCTGGCGAATAACGGCACCCGGGTGATTTATATACCGGGCAATCACGATGATCTGATGAGAGAAGTGGCTGGTACCGTACTTCTCAATATCGAGATCCACCAGCAATTTGTCCACACCACCCACGAGGGCAAAAAATTACTCTTGCTGCACGGTGATGAGTTCGATCATGCCGTGCTGTGCAACCGGTTTGCGCGCCTGGCGGGGGACGCCGGCTACAGCCTGCTGCTACATTTTAACCGCTGGAGCAACGTATTGAGACGTTGGTGGGGGTTGCCCTACTGGTCGCTGGCTCAGTATGTGAAAAACCGGGTCAGAAATGCCCGTGCGGCGATCATCGCTTTTGAAGAAGCCGCAGCCAAGGAAGCCATTCGTCAGGGCGCTGACGGTATTGTCTGCGGGCACATCCACCAACCGGAAATCCGAACGATCGATGGGGTTCTCTATTGCAATGATGGCGATTGGGTGGAGAGCTGTACAGCATTGGTCGAACACCGTCAGGGCAAACTCGAGCTGCTTCACTGGGGTGACCTGCAACAGGCGATCAAATGCGACCAGGCGGCCAATGACAGCTCGATCAGCGCACCGTATTCACTACCGCGGCTCTCCTGAAGGACAACGGCTTCAGGTCACTGCCTCCGCCAGCGTATTGCACGCCCCAATCACTGCAGGGCCACTGTTGACCCCCTGTTTCACGACACCCGTCCGCCCCATCGCCAGGTAATCAAAACCGGCTTCGGCAACCCGCCTGGGATCAAACAGGTTGCGGCCATCGACAATCATGGGTCGATTCATTTTCTCGGCAAGCGCCACGAAGTCAGGGGCCCAGAAGTGTTTCCATTCTGTACAGATCACCAACGCATCGGCACCTTTCGCCGCAGACTCCTTGGTGCCCACCAGCACCAGATCGTCGCGATCCCCATAGATGCGCTGACACTCTTCCATGGCACGCGGGTCGTATGCCTGCACCAGGGCGCCATGCTGCCAGAGAGACTCCAGTAGCACCCTGCTCGGGGCCTCGCGCATATCGTCGGTTCGAGGCTTGAATGCCAGCCCCCACACGGCAATGGTTTTCCCCTTCAGGTCACCATTAAAGTAATGATAGAGCTTCTCAAACAACCGCTGTTTCTGCTCGCTGTTGACCTGCTGTACCGCCGACAGCAGGGGGGTGCGGTAACCCACCTTTTCAGCCGTCACCTGTAGGGCACGAACATCCTTTGGAAAACAGGAGCCACCGTAGCCACAACCGGGGTAAATAAAATGGTAGCCAATGCGGGGGTCCGCACCAATGCCCAGACGAACTTTTTCGATATCGGCACCCAGGTATTCGGCAAGATTCGCTATCTCATTGATAAAACTGATTTTGGTGGCCAGCATCGCATTTGCAGCGTATTTGGTCAGTTCCGCTGAGCGGACGTCCATGACCATCAACTTTTCATGATTTCGATTAAACGGCGCATAAAGTTCCCGCATAATGCCGGTAGCCCGCTCGGAACCAGTGCCAAGTACAATCCGGTCCGGCTTCATAAAATCACCGATGGCTGTACCTTCTTTCAGAAACTCGGGGTTTGACACCACGTCAAAGGGTATATCGAGCGCACGATGATGGAGCTTCTTTTCTACCCGGGCTCTCACTTCATCGGCTGTGCCCACGGGCACGGTGGATTTATTGACGATTACGGCAGAGTCCTGCAGATACCGGCCAATGCTGTCTGCCACTGACAGCACATGCCGGGTGTCCGCCTCACCATCTTCATCACAGGGCGTACCCACGGCGATAAAAATCACTTCACCGTGGGTAACGGCTTCGGCAGCATCGGTCGTAAATATCAACGATCCCTCCCGTTGCGTCTCTACCAGGTAGTCCTCCAGACCGGGTTCAAAAATAGGGGCTATCCCTCGACGCAACGCATCTATCTTCAGTGCATCCTGATCAATACAGGAAACCTGATGGCCAACATGGGCAAGACACACACTGGTCACCAACCCCACATAGCCTCCACCAAATACCGTCACTCTCATTCCACACACCCCATCATTTGAGTGGATTCATGGTGTGACTGTGGCATGACAGCCTTATGGCATTTTTTTTGGGGTTTTGTGACAGCCCCCGGGCTCTTGCAATAGCGGCAATTCAGTTACACTTAGCTGGCCGTAAACCATCAACTTTCAAACCTTTGCTCTGCCGGGTGCTACTTGCCGGGGAAGACAAGAAAACGATCTTGGCCTGATAAGGAATTTAACTTGCCGCTACTAAAAAACCGTTTGGCCCTGCTGACTGCCGCGACCGGGGAACAGCTCCTGACCAAGATGATCAGGGGTATTGAGAAAGAGAGCCTACGGGTGACACCGGCCGGCAAACTGGCACAGACCCCCCACCCGCCGGCATTGGGGGCTGCGTTGACCCACCCGAAAATCACCACGGATTACTCAGAGGCGTTACTGGAATTCATTACCCCACCTACCAGTGATGCCGACCTGGTATTGCAAACCCTGGAGGATATCCACCGCTTCACTTACCACAGGATTGGCGATGAATTGCTTTGGGCCAACAGTATGCCCTGCCAGCTCAGTGGCGACAGTGATATTCCGGTGGGCTATTACGGCACCTCCAATATCGGCAAAATGAAAAGTGTTTACCGGGTTGGTCTGGGCCACCGCTATGGCCGTCTGATGCAAACGATTGCCGGTATCCACTACAATTTTTCAGCCCCGGATTCACTCTGGGAGATGTTGCGCAAGGCAGAGAAACCCGGTCAGTCGCTGCAGGATTTTAAAACTGAAAACTACTTTGCCCTGATTCGCAATTTCCGCCGCCACTTCTGGTTATTACTCTATCTGTTCGGTGCATCGCCCGGGGTTTGTCGCAGCTTTGTCAGGGGCCGCGAGCATCGCCTGATACCCTTTGGCAAAGACGATCACAGTCTCTACGCACCCGACGCCACCTCACTGAGAATGGGCGACCTGGGTTATCAGAGCACGGCCCAGGAGCAGCTGATTGTCTGTTATAACGACCTGCGCAGCTACGTGACCACCCTTCGCGGTGCGCTGGTCAAACCCTATCCGGCATACGAATCGGTAGGACTCAAAGATCGCCATGGCGAGTACCATCAACTGAGCACCCATTTACTGCAGATTGAAAACGAGTTTTACAGCACCATCCGGCCAAAGCGGACGACCAACACCGAAGAGACACCATTGAGGGCCCTGTGGGATCGCGGTGTTGAGTATATTGAGGTGCGTTGTATTGACCTGAACCCTTACCAACCGCTGGGCATTGATCGTGAGCAGATAGATTTCCTCGACATTTTTCTGCTCACTTGCCTATTGGCCAGCAGCCGGGACACCGATGACCAGGAATACCGAAATATTCTGGATAATCAGCGGCGCACGGTTTATCGGGGAAGAGATCCTCAACTCACCCTCCGGGATGGGGGAAGTGACCGATCACTTGTCGAGTGGGCCGAAGCAATTTTTGCCGACATGGCACCAGTGGCTGACATGCTGGATGATCACCATGGCGATGACCGTTACCAAAAAACGTTGTTGTCACTCCGCCGTCGGCTGAAGGATCCCTCTCTGACCCCCTCCGCCCGGATGCTGGAGGAAATGGCAGGCACTAACCAGACATTCTTTCGGGTCGCCATGAAATATGCCACCCAGCACCGCGAATACTTCCTGGACACGCCTCTGGACCGGGAGACGGAGGCACACTACCAACAGCTGGCCCGCGATTCCCTGCGACAACAACAGGAGATTGAGCAGCGCGATGACCGAAGTTTTGACCAGTTTCTGGCCGATTATTACCGGCAGTATGATTTTCAGCTGTGAACTATCTCGCCCATCTCCATCTGGCAGGCCAATGTCCGGAACAGATGATCGGTGGGTTACTGGGTGATTTCGTCAAGGGTCCCCTCCGGGGAGACTACCCGCCAGCGATCGAGGCGGGGATTTTACTGCATCGAAAAATAGACGTTTTTACCGACAATCTTCCGGCCGTCCGGACTGCCATCACTCGCTTCGAACCGCCCTACCGGCGTTTTGGCGGGATACTGCTCGACCTCTGCTACGACCACTTTCTGGCCGATAACTGGTCGAGGTATCACCATCGTCCCCTCACAGACTTCTGCCAGGATTTTTACCGCGACCTGTCCGCTTATGCAGAGATTTTACCGGACAGGGCCAAGCGTTTCAGTGAAGTGGCGCCCCAGGTAAACTGGCTTGAAAACTATGCACAGTTTCAAAATCTGGAATATATGCTGGAACGCATCGGTCAACGTTTTAAAACACCAATACCTCTCCACCAGGCTTTCCCCGAACTGCAGCGAGACTACCGGTTATTGTCCAATGAGTTTCACCAGATCTTTCCTCTGTTGATTGAGTTTACTGAAAGCCAACGTCTAAAATGAATGGCCTCCTGAAGGGAATAATCCAATGATACCGACGACCAGACAGACCAATCTGGTGATCTTTCTCGGCTGCACGCTGTTGATCCTGATCGCGCTCTACATGCAACACATAATGGGACTGGTTCCCTGTTACCTGTGTGTCACCCAGCGGGTATTCGTCATAACCACCGGACTTATCGCCCTGCTGGCATTTCTTCACCGCCGGCACACTCGCTTTTACGGTGCTATCACCGCCCTCAGCGCACTGGCAGGTGGTTTTTTCTCCGGCAAACAGCTCTGGTTGCAACATCTGCCAGAGGAGCGGGTTCCCGCCTGCGGACCACCGGTGGAATACCTGTTTGACGTTTTCAAGTTCAGCGATGCGTTGGGCATGCTGCTGCGCGGTGACGGCAACTGTGCCGAGGTGCAATGGCTGTTTCTCGGTCTCAGCATTCCCGGTTGGACTCTGGTTTGTTTTCTCCTGCTGGCTGCGCTGGGTGTGTGGCAAATGGTTCGCCGCCAGTGAATTTGCTGCGTGGACTCGCCGTACTGATCCTGTTTCAGGGCATTGGTGAGGGGATCAGTCACATCGCCGGGATACCGGTACCCGGGCCGGTAATCGGCATGGTCCTGTTATTTCTGGCACTGCAGTTCAGCCACACGGAAACACCGGCCTGGCTGGGGCGAACGGGCCACTCACTGATCCGCTGGCTGTCTCTGATGTTCCTGCCCGCCTGCACCGGCCTGTTTTTTCTGCCCGACATTTCCCGGGACCAATGGCTCCCCATCGCCGGGGCCATTGTTCTTGCAACCCTGCTAACACTGCTATTGGCGGCCCTGTTGATGCAAAAACTGATGCCCGCTGAGGGCGAGCGTCCATGACAGAGCGGCTGGCCAGTATCCTGCTGTTGGCACTGACCTTTGCTGCTTTCGCCGCCGCTCTCTGGCTGTATCGGGCCAATCGGGGTCGGCCCACCCTGCAGGCGCTGATGCACCCGCTGGTCACCGGTCCGTTAATGGTAAGTGCCATATTGGTCGCCACCCATATTGATTACGACCAATACCGGGAGGCCAATCAACTGTTCTTTTTTTTGCTGGGCACCACGACCGTCGCGCTGGCAATTCCGCTTCACCAGCAATTTCATCATATTAGCCGGCTGTTCAGGCCACTAATTATTACGCTGATATTTGGTGCCAGTTTTGCCGTGGCAAGTGCCCTGGTGATCGCCTGGTTACTGGGTGGCTCCATAGAGACACTGATTTCATTGGCACCCAAATCAGTCACCACCCCTATCGCCCTTGGCCTGTCGGAAAAGATTGGCGGTCTGCCCGCGCTGACTGCCGGGGTGGTTGTGTTTACCGGTGTTGTGGGAGCGGTGCTGGGCCCACTGATTTTTCGTTGGCTGGGTATCACGGACGACCGGATCATTGGCTTTGTCACAGGAATTTGTGCGCACGGGGTCGGGACAACCAGGGCCTTTGAAATAAGCGCCCGTTGCGGCGCTTTCGCCAGCCTGGGCCTTGGCATGACCGGTGCACTGACAGCTTTCAGCCTGCCGTGGCTGGTCATTTTTTTCCTCGATTAGCCCTGACAGCCAGTGTGGCCGTGCGCGCCTAATGTGTGCTTGCCACGCACACACTGTTTCCCTATGCTTGGTGCATTCCAACAATCACAAGCAGCACCGTTTATGCTAGAAAATTGCAAGTCGGCCAAAGAGCGCTGGGGAGGTGTCAGCAAACTGATCGATCAGTGGCTGGAGGAGCGGCAGGAAATGCTGGTTCGCTTTTGTGCGCTGGGCGAAATCCGCCATTTCAGCAGTGAGGACCCCTCACAGGGCAGGAAGGTCAAAACTTTTTTTGAAATTCTTGTGGACTACACTTCCGCAGGCCACTTTGAAATTTACGATCAGTTGATCCGTGAAGGTAACAGTTATCATGACAAGGACGCACTGGAGGCCGCCAACGGACTGCTGGAAACAATTGATGCAACAACAGAGCTGATCCTTGACTTCAATGACAAGTATCTGGAGACCGATGACCTCACATCTCTGGCAGCGGATCTATCCACACTGGGAGAAGCCATTGAGTCGCGGCTCGAGGCTGAGGACTGCATGATCGAAGTCCTGCATTCCGCACATCACGATCAGTCCCAAAAAACAACTAGCTGACCCGACCAATGGCATCGGAAAATTTTCGTGCGTCATTACCAAACTGGCTAGCCATAAAAAAGGCCCTCGTGGGCCTTTTTTATTGAATAAGCAAAACCGGACAGGAATTAATCGAGGCCCATCACTTTGACCAGCTCCACTTCAAAAATCAGTGTGGCATTGGGACCGATCAGCCCGGCTGTGCCATTTGGACCGTAGGCAAGATCGGACGGAATGTAAAGCTCCCACTTGGCCCCTTCCTGCATTTTCTGCAGCGCTTCCGTCCAACCCGGGATTACCTGTCCGACGTTCAGCTCTATCGCACCTCCGTGTTTCTCGGAGGCATCAAACTCAGTACCGTCAACCAGGGTCCCCCGATACTCTACGGAAACCTGATCGTTGGCATCAGGTGATGCGCCAGTACCAGCCGTAATGACCTTGTATTGCAGTCCGGTTTCAGTGGTAATCACACCGTCTTTATTGGCGTTGGCAGCAAGGAAGGCCTTTCCCTCAGCGGCATTTTTCTCTCCTGCTTCTGCCATCTCCGCCTGCTTTTCACCATTTAATGACTGTTGCTTGGCCTGTTGCTCCGCATGGAAGGTTTCAATCACCTCGGCCAGCTCTTCGTTATCAATACGCGGAGGACGATTATCGAGTGCGTCAGCGAGACCCGCGGCAAAGGTTTCGCGGTCCAGCTCAATGCCACCCATGGCCAATTGGCCACCCATATCCACACCAATGACATAACTGTACTTCTGTAATTGCGTTTCCAGAACCGGCTCCTGATCCTGATCGCTTGTCTGCTGTGTCTGGGGCTTTTCACTGCAGGCGCCAAGGGCAAAAATGGCCGTCGAGGCCAGCAGTAGATATTTCATTTTCATAATCAGTACCTTGTATGGAAAATCAATTTAAATGTTATGTTAACGTAAATTCAGCTTTTGAACTTTGCCGAAGCCACTGGCCAAACCAGTGGACTTCCGGAATTTATTGCAACGTCGCTTGTACGGCTCAGGTAAAGATTCAGATTTTGCAGTTGTTGTCTTACACCCAGCTCTCCGCTATCGGCGCTGTCCATTGAGCTGCCGCTTTTCGTCCGCCACCAGTTACACAGCCTATTCTGGACAACTCGCTCGGCCTTGAGTTCAAGTTGCTTAACTTCCTGCGGCCATTCCTGATCGGCGAAGCCCGCGAACTCCGACTGTACAAAACGCCGAACGCCACGCAACGGCTCGACAACCTGTTCATTCCAGTCCCGAATGATCTCTTCCGCTTCATCCAGATCCTGGACAGTTAACACCTGTCCGGAACTGCCGAGCCAGCAACAGAACAGGACCAGATTGACATTGGCGCCGATGTCGTCCTGTAGCTCGAGACACGCCCGGGCCACTTCCGGACGACCGTAGTGAACCAGCGAATAGTCCCAGAAGGGATTGTCCGATAACTGGTTCAAAGCCCACCCCTCAAGCCATTGCCAATACTGCGTCCACCAGTTTGTTGATGCCTGTGGCCGCTTCACTGATGCGGCCGGCCAGCAGATACGCGGGCGTGGTAACCAGCTTGTTCTTCTCATCGATACAGATATCGCCGACACCACAGGTCCGATGCTCGGCACCGGTTGATTCGATGGCCGCCGCAATTTCAGGGTTGTCACCCACGGTGCACTTTACTCCAGCACCAAACAGCACACCTGACATCACCGGTGCGATGCACATCAATCCAACCGGTTTACCGCTCTTGTGCATGGCACGAATAAAGTTACTGAGATCCTCTCGGACACTCAACTGCGCACCCTGGACAGCGAAATCGGACAGGTTTTTGGCAGCGCCAAAGCCACCCGGCAAAATGACCGCATCAAAATCATCGGCATTGGCTTCCGCCAACTTTTTGATGTCACCTCGAGCCAGTCTTGCCGCTTCCACCAGCACATTGCGAGTTTCACCTTCAGCGACTTCACCCGTCACGTGATTGATCACATGCAATTGCTCAATATCAGGCGCAAAACACTGGACCTCAGCACCAGCCTGGTCAAGGCTAAGCAGGGTAATCACGCTTTCGTAAATTTCTGAGCCATCGTAAACGCCACAGCCGGACAGAACTACTGCCACTCGCTTGCTCATCACTTACCTCCTTCTAGTTTCCACTATTCGAATGCATGGATGTATCTCTCTACCAACCAGGAGTATAGGCAGCCATCTGGTGGATTCCTACCATCGCCTCCCGATCTTCAGACTGACTGGAACAGTAAATCCCAAACGCCGTGACCGAGGCGTTCACCGCGCTGCTCAAATTTGGTGGTAGGCCGGTAGTCCGGACGCGGCGCGTAATGGCCGGTCCCGGCCACATTTTTGAGGCCACTGACCGCTTCCATTATCTCCAGCATATGCTCTGCGTAGGGCTGCCAGTCCGTTGCAAAATGCAGCATGCCCTCCAACTTCAGCTTGTCACGAAGTTGCTCGACAAATGCCGTCTGGATCAACCGTCGCTTATTGTGCTTCTTCTTGTGCCAGGGATCCGGAAAGTAAATCTGAATGCGATCGATGCTGTGGTCGGCGATACAATCGGCCAGAACATCGTTCGCATCGGCCAGATAAACCCGCAGGTTTGGCAACGCCAGTTTGCCGGTATTATTGATCAGGCGCCCCACCCCCGGCGGATGCACCTCAATACCAATAAAATCCTTATCCGGTTCTGTCTGCAGCATGGTCAACAACGAATCGCCCATACCAAAACCAATTTCCAGTACCCGCGGGGCCTTGCGCCCAAATGCGGTATCCGCGTCCAGTTGGCCCTGGTACAAACTCAGCCCGTAAACGGGCCAGTATTTTTCGAAAGCAGCACGCTGGCCCTCCGTCATCCGACCCGCCCGCACCACATAACTTCGAATAGACTTCTTTTTAAACTCCGGCCTGATTTCCAACCCTATACTCCGCTGTCTCTCGCCATTGCAACGAGTCGAACCAGCGCAAAAGACAGCACCACCCAACTTGCCATAAACAACAGTCCACCAAACGGGGTCACCATACCAAGGGCCGTAAACCCGGTAATCACCAGGGCATAGAGGCTACCCGAGAACAACAGGGTTCCCGCCACCATCAACCAACCGGCCACATCCAGTAATCGCAATGGCTGACGCATGGCTGCGACGACGAGAGCCAGTAACGCCAGGGCGTGGAACATCTGATATAACACCGCTGTTTGCCAGACAACCAGCATCTCGGAGCTCACCGAGCCACGCAATCCGTGGGCCCCGAAAGCACCCAACGCTACGGCGAGAAACCCCGACATTGCCGCAAAGACGGCTAATAGCTTCATTGATTTCTCCAAAAAACGCTTTTCAATAAAAAAGCCGCGGGAATCGCGGCTTTTCAAGTATACAAAAATGTCGCCATCAGGCTTCCATGGTCGCCCGTACTTTTTTCATGGCATTTTGCTCCAATTGCCGTACCCGCTCGGCAGAGATACCGTATTTGTCCGCCAGGTCGTGCAACGTGGCTTTATCATCCATCAGCCACCGGCTGTTGATAATATCGCGACTGCGGTCATCGAGCTCGGCGAGCGCCTTGACCATTCGTCCGTGGTTATCTTCCTCACTGTCGGACTGCTCCAGTTGCCAGGCCGGATCTGCGCGGTGGTCTTCAAGATACAGTGCCGGGGCCTGGTAGCTACTGTCTTCATCACTGTCTTCCGGCACATCGAAGGCGGTGTCGCGAGCCGACAGTCGCTGTTCCATTTCCAGCACCTGCTTTACATCCACCCCCAGATCCTGGGCAATGGCCTCGGCTTCATTGTTGGTCAGCCAGGCCAAGCGGCGCTTGGCGCTGCGAAGGTTAAAAAACAATTTGCGTTGAGCCTTGGTGGTGGCCACTTTGACAATGCGCCAGTTGCGCAGGACATATTCGTGAATCTCGGCCTTGATCCAGTGGACGGCAAAGGATACCAGACGCACACCCTTCTCGGGATTGTAGCGTTTTACTGCTTTCATCAGACCGACATTGCCTTCCTGGATCAGATCCCCCAAGGGCAGGCCATAGCCATTGTAGGAGCGCGCAATGTGCACAACAAAACGCAAGTGCGAGAGTACCAGCCGACGGGCAGCGTCTAGGTCTTCACGATAATAGAGATCTTCGGCGAGAGAGCGCTCCTGCTCCACAGACAACACGGCAATGGAGTTAACACCCTGCATGTACGCAGCGAGATTGGCACCCGGTGCCATCCATTCATAAGCCTGTAACGCTTTCTTCATATCGACCTCTAAAAACTAAGGAGCGGTAGTTTAGCAACTTGTGGTTAGATTTTCATAGTGTAAAAAAGTTGCATTTGCCAGTTTGATCTGTCGCAAGGCTACCCTGGCTCGATACTGGAGAGATGTCTGGCTACCGCCAGCCACGCCCCCACAAGACCCAGCAGAGCACCCGCCACCATGAGATAGAGCAGACCGGCCAAACCCAGCCCCTCCAGCTCAAAGACACTTTGATAGAGGGCGGCCAGCCTCGACACCAGCCCGGAAAGGGAAAATAACGCCAAAGCCACCAGCACCCAGGCCAGCGCGCCACCAATCAGGCCATACCATACACCGGTGTAAAGAAAGGGCCGGCGGACATAGTTGTCGGTTCCACCCACCAGTTTGACCACGACAATTTCATCCCGGCGATTTTCAATCGCCAGACGGATCGTGTTACCCACGATCAACAGCACACCCATTGAAAGAGCCAGGGCCAGAGCGAGCGCCAATCGTTCCCCAACAGACAATATTGCCTGCAGGCGTTCCATCCACTTCATATCCAGCCGCACTTCATCCACCCCCGGCAGGGCCATGATTCTTGCCACCAGCGCTTCGCTGGCCACCAGATCCCCCTGAAACCGGTTATCCGGCTGGACCAGCAACACAGCGGGCAGCGGATTCTCCTCCAACATCTCCAGCACATCGCCAAAACCGGACAACTCGCGAAACTCTGTCAGGGCCTGTGCTCGGGAGATGTAACGGACTGAGCGAATATCGGCGTCCTCCGACAGGTTCTGCCGCAACTGCCCAATCGTTTCGTCTGAGGAGGACTTGTTCAGAAAGAGGGTCAGCTGGGCCGTTGTTTCCACCCGGCTACCAAGCTGTTCAAGATTGACAATACCGAGGTAAAGCGCAGCCGGTAACCCCAGCGCGATCGCGACAACCAGTGACGTCATCAGGGTCTGGACCGGCTCTGCCAGCAATTTCCTGCTGGTACTGACGAGTAATTGCTGATGATGCTGTAAATAACTTTTCAGCTTGTCAGACCAGCCGACTTGCCCACCACTTGCCCCGCGTCGCGGTTCCTTTATCGGCGGTTTTTTGCCCACCCCGACCTTGCGCTCCGCCGACGGCCTGCGATCCTGTTTCTGCCACCGGTTAGCCGACATGCACAGGCCTCTCATCGCTCGCCAACCTGCCCTGCTGCAACTGCAGGACACGCAATCCCATCCTGGAAATCAGATCAATATCATGGGTAGCAATCAGGACGGTGACACCGACCTCGCCAAAATCGCGGAATAGATTCATGATTT
>Ga0207884_1000615_pt1 | contig 19299 bp, 16 predicted proteins | sample MalvirmetaMSP144_FD_184236 | JGI IMG/M metagenome (GOLD analysis project Ga0207884, IMG submission 184236) | Marine viral communities from the Deep Pacific Ocean - MSP-144 (SPAdes) | ecosystem: Environmental > Aquatic > Marine > Oceanic | place: Pacific Ocean | collected 2011-07-08 | reverse complement strand
CAATGCCAACCGTTGTAACCTTAGTCATGGTCTCCTCCCACTCGTTTCTGATAGGAAATTTCTCCTTCCCTATCCTGGCGCATTGCGACGCCGATTAGGAGGGGAGGAGACCATCTCATCGACCTACGATGGTCGATCATCAATCGCCCAGCGTTAACCTGTGAGGCATGATCGGCTTGGGGCCGGGGGTGTTTTTTCTGCCGGAACAAAGGTGTTTGAGCGCAGCGAGTTCTTTTTCCAAAGAAAAAACACCCCCGGCCCCAGGCCAGCCACATAGTCATTAGGCTACAGGGCCAGACTCCGATGCCTCAGTAGATTCCGAAGCCCGCGGCGCCAGCGCATCCAGGCGATCACCCTGTTTGATCATGAACAACGCCAACAGAATGGCAGGAACACCCATCAGGCCTGCAATCAGGAAGAATTCAGCGTAGCCATACCCTGCCACCACTATGCCGGAGAAACCGCCCAGGAATTTCCCCGGCAGGGTCATCAGCGAGCTGAACAATGCATACTGGGTCGCCGTAAACGAAGCACTAGTCATGCTGGACAGCCAGGCGATCAACGCCACGTTGGCCACGCCGCCACTCAGATTATCCGCGCTGACCACCAACGCCAGCGTTGCCAGATTTGGCGGATACTGAGCCAGCACGACGAACAGCAGGTTCGTCGCCGCGGTCATCACTGCACCCGCCAGCAGTATCTTTCGAACGCCGTAACGCACCACCAGAACACCACCGGCCAGTGAGCCCGCAATGGTCATGAAGAAGCCGAAGATTTTGGTGACATCTGCCACCTCGGTCTTGGAGAAGCCCATGAAGTCGAGGTAGAAGGGGTTGGCCATAACCCCCATGGCGATGTCCGAAATGCGGTACACCGCCACCATGATCAAAATGAGAATCGCCAGCTCTTTGTAACGCTTAAAGAAATCCAGAAACGGGCCGGCAACCGCGGCATAGAACCAGCCGATCAATCGTGCGAGCCGCGGATCCAGGTGGGCCCGCTTGCTGGCCTCGTGGCGGATCTTGTCGGCAATATCCTGGGCGGCGGCAAAGTGATTGACCTGCGGTTCGCGAACGATCAGGACCGTCAGCATTCCCACGCCCACCAGCAGGGCCATGACTTCGTAGGACACCTGCCAGGACCAGAACTCCGCCAGATACAACGCGCCGGCCCCGGCTACCAGCAAAGCCAGCCGATAGCCAAATATGTAGGTGGCGGCCAATGCGGCCTGCAGGCGCTCGTCGGCGATCTCGATCCGGTAGGCATCAATGGCGACGTCCTGGGTGGCGGAGGAGAAAGCCACGAGCAATCCGCACCACGCCATCATTTCAGGGGCGGAAATGGCATCGACCTGGGCCATCAGGTAGAGGCCGGTGGCGATTCCAGCCTGGGCCAGAAGGATCCAGCTTCGGCGCTTGCCCAGCAGCCTGTCCAGGATGGGCAGTTTCAGGCGATCAACAACCGGCGCCCAGAACACCTTGATGGAGTACGTAATGCCCAGCCAGCTGAAAAAGCCGATGGTGGCCGTTTCCACGCCGACATCCGCCAGCCTTGCGTTCAGGGTGGAGAACACCAGCAGAAAAGGCAGACCCGCCGAGAAGCCCAAAAACAGCAGCGCGATTACCTGCCAGCGGGTATAGGTGTACAGGGTTTCCCGAAGCAGGGTCCCATTCAGGCCATTGAAGATGATGCAGCTCCCGGGTCAGTCGCGGAAATTGTTGAATTGCAGCGGGACATCCAGCTCGGCCTCTTTCAGCAGGGCAATGGCGGTCTGCAGGTCATCCCGCTTCTTGCCTTTTACCCGTACTTTGTCGCCTTCAATGCTGGCCTGAACCTTCAGCTTGCCGTCCTTGATCATCTTGACGATCTTTTTCGCCATGTCGGTCTCGATGCCCTGCTTCAACAACAGGTGCTGTTTGACCAGCTTGCCGGATTTACTCTCGCCGTCCTCGGCCAATGCGCGGGCGTCGATATTACGTTTGGCGAAGGCCATTCGCAGCATGTCCATCAGCTGCTCCAACTGGAATTCCTGCTCGGCACTGATGGTAATGCCCTTATCGTCCAGCTCGATGTCGGCTTCCACGTTCTTGAAGTCCCAGCGATTTCCAAGCTCACGCTTCGCCTGGTCCACCGCATTGGTTACTTCGTGCATATCAATTTCAGAGACTATGTCAAAAGAAGGCATGATGGATTCTCACTTTTTACATTTATCCACGTCAGGGCAAACACAAAACGCTATACTGGTGCCCTTCTGATTATCCAGGGTGCCAAAGCATAACAAGACCGAGGCGGCACCGCATCTGACAACGGACTGGTGAGTAGTAGAACAAATGCCAAATCTTGACCTTCCCATCCTCGTGGTAGACGACGCCAAATTCAGCAGCATGGTGGTCGGCCGCACCCTGCGTAATGCCGGGTACCGTGATGTGCGCATCGCCAACAATGCGCCGGCGGCTCTGGATTTTATCGAGCAGCGCCCCGTCAGCGTACTGATTGCCGACTGGCTGATGCCAGAGATGGATGGGCTGGAACTTACCGACCAGGTGCGCCAGCAGGATGAACAGAACAACCACTACACCTATGTGATTCTGCTGACTGCCCGGGAAAGCGTGGCAGCGCTGTCGGAGGCCTTTGACCGGGGTGTGGACGACTTCATCTACAAGTCCGACATGACCAAACAGCTGATTCCGCGCATCTATGCCGCCGACCGCATGGCGGACCGCCAGAATACGCTGCTGAAAGCCAACTCCCTGCTGATTGAAAACAACCGGGAACTGGAATCCACCAATATCATTGATCTGGAAACCGGCCTCTGTAACAACCGCTACGGTCGGGAGCGACTGGGCAAATGTCTTCGCCAGGCAGAGTCCCGGGGTGGCGCCACCGCTTACGTGCTGTGCGGCATCCGCAACTGGCAGGCGCTCAAACGCAAGCACTCCCCGGCTGTGATCAGCGAACTGGCAGTAGGCATTGCCCGCCGGCTGAGCCACCTGATCCGGCCCATGGATTCCCTGTGCCGGGTGGGCGACAACCAGTTCGCGATTATTGCCCATTTCCCCAACAGCGATTACTGCTCAACCACCGCCTTTCGCCGCGTGTTCGACGGCATTAACCACAAGGCGTTCAAGACGACTGCAGGCTATCTGTCGGTAGAGGCAGGCATGGTGCTGTGTCGGGCGGATGCCCAGAACGGAACGCCAACCGTACAGGAAATGGAGCGTGCGGCGGTTCAGGGGCTGGTGGATGCGTATGAGACCCGTCGGTTTACGGAAACGTTTCCGGAGATTGTTCAGGGGGCCTGAGCCGGGTTGTCGGATTACGGCCCGGTGGGCCTAATCCGACCTACGGGGTTTCCTGCATTCATGTAGGTCGGATTAGGCGAAGCCGTAATCCGACAAACAAGCAGTCCTCTTCTATACACTCAGTAACACTGGTACACAGATCACAAACAGACTTCCCTGCGCCAAACGCCTATTCTGCAATTGTGGATTGAAGCAGTATCCCCCATGGTGGAGGAGCCGAGTAGTACCTCCGCCGCCATATGGGGATGTTTAGTCCGCCGGATAAACGAATTTTTCAGGCACTTTCGTTCTTTCCTTGTTACTTTTGTTTTACTTTTATGGGCCAGCTCAATGAGCTGGCTTTTTTTATGCCTGTTTCAGGGTAATGCGGCTCAGAGCTTCCTGCCCTTGCTGGCCGCAATCCGCAGACGCAGCGCGTTTAGCTTGATGAAGCCTTCCGCGTCCTTCTGGTCGTAAGCGCCTTCATCTTCCTCGAACGTCGCGATTTTCTCATCGAACAGCGAATCGTCAGACTTCCGGCCGACCACGTCCACATTGCCCTTGTAGAGTTTCAGGCGAACCGTGCCGTTGACGTAGGTCTGGGTCTGGTCGATCAGTGCCTGCAGGGCTTCCCGCTCCGGTGACCACCAGTAGCCGTTGTAGATCACTTCCGCGTAGCGCGGCATGATGCTGTCTTTCAGGTGGGCTACTTCCCGGTCCAGAGTGATGGACTCGATGGCGCGATGGCCGCGCAGCATGATGGTGCCGCCCGGTGTTTCATAGCAGCCACGGGACTTCATGCCCACATAGCGGTTCTCAACGATATCCAGACGGCCAATGCCGTTGGCACCCGCTACCTTGTTCAGATGCTCCAGCACCTCGTGGGGCCTCATCTCCTGATCGTCGACAGCCACGATATCGCCCTTGCGATAGGTCAGCTCAACGTAGGTCGGCGTATCCGGTGCGTTCTCCGGGGACACGCTCCAGCGCCACATATCTTCCTCGGCTTCTGCCCAGGGATCTTCCAGATTGATGCCTTCGTAGGAGATATGAAGCAGGTTGGCGTCCATGGAGTAAGGCGACTTGCCTTTCTTCTTTTCCACCGGGATATCGCGCTCATCGCAGTAGGCCAGAAGCTTCTCGCGGGAGTTCAGATCCCACTCGCGCCAGGGCGCGATCACCTTGACGCCGGGCTTGAGCGCATAGGCGCCCAGCTCGAAGCGAACCTGGTCATTACCTTTACCGGTTGCCCCGTGGGAAATCGCATCAGCGCCGGTTTCATTGGCAATCTCGATCAAACGACGGGAAATCAGCGGGCGCGCGATCGAGGTGCCCAGCAGGTACTCGCCTTCATAGATGGTGTTGGCGCGGAACATGGGGAATACATAGTCCCGAACGAACTCCTCGCGCAGATCTTCAATGTAGATCTCTTTGACACCCAGCTTTTTCGCTTTTTCGCGTGCGGGCTCGACTTCCTCGCCCTGGCCGATGTCGGCGGTGAAGGTAACAACTTCACAATCATAGGTGTCCTGCAGCCAACGAACGATGACCGAGGTATCCAGGCCACCGGAATAGGCCAGCACCACTTTTTTAATATCAGACATGCCTGTGCTCCAGACTGAACAGAATGGATGTTACAAAAGAAGGCCGATATTGTACGGGAGAGCTTACTGAATGGCTATTGGGCGGCGGGCGGAGCGGTACTTGCCGAGTCATCGAGTTGCCGACGACCGCCTTCACCGAAGAAGATTCTCTCAAGTTCGTTATTCTGTTTCATCGTGACAACAGCCTGGCGGAACTTTTCGGCAACCTCGGGACGGGAAGACTCCCGGGACATGTAAAGGGCGCCGCGCTGACCCGGTATATGATTTCTGTAGCGCAGCACATCCGGGGAGAGTTTCATGGCATTGAGGGCCCGCAGGATGGCATGATCGCTTGCAAGGATCGCTGACAGACGACCAAGAGAGAGCATCTCCACCGCCTGGGTGATCAAAGCCACCGGCACTTTATTAACCTCGGTATCGTTGCGGAAGGCTTCGCCAAGATAGGTGCCGCGTATGTAGCCAATCCGCTGCCCTTCCAGGGCTTCCAGTGTCAGGGGGTAGTTAGTATTGACTGGAGCCGCCAGCATAATGCTGATCTGCAGCACCTGCGCAACATTGATGGCCCGGGCATCAAGAACGGGGCTTTCAAACAGCAGGCTGAAATTTACAGCACCGGCTTCGAGTTCAACCAGGGCGCGCCTCAATGGACGCAAACGGAAACTGACCGGCACATCCGCCAACTCCGACAGCCGGTGCACAATTTCTACCAGGCTGCCCCTGGGGACGCCTCTATCATCCTCGTAGGCCCAGGGCCAGACATCGGGAATGGCAAAGGTGACGACCTCATCGGAAGCCACCGCAACTGGCGCGAAGGCCAGACAGACAAACAGCGCCAGATAGCGAATCTGGCGCATGACGCGAAGAGGATTGAATACCGCCAAAATGCCGTCAGACGGCCTGTTGCTGAGAAACCGCCTCTTCACGAATACCATCCCAGCCATCCTTGATTGAGCGCAGCAGGTCAGCTACTTCGTCCAGCTTCTTCAGGTCATTGTGGCGGTTCGCTTCGAACAATGTGCGTTCCATGTAGTCGTAGAGCGACTCAAGACGCAGGGCAAGGTCACCGCCCTTTTCGAAGTCCAGAAAGCTGCGGAGCCCGCCAATGATCTCGATGGCCTTTGAAATCAGCCGGCCTTTGGCCTCAATGTCCTTCGCCTGCATACGGGCTTTGGCCATGTTAATGCGCTCAAGAGCACCATTATAAAGAAGCTGGATTAGCTTGTGCGGATCAGCATCGGTAATGCTCGTCTGGGTGTTAACGCGTTGATAAGCCTGTAAGCCGTTCATAGATGACCTCTTTGTTCGCCTGTCCGACAATAACTATCAATTGTTATTGCGATTATTCTGAGGAGCCAGTGCTGCAAGCTGCTGGCTGACGTAATCACGTGTACTGTTCAGTTGCGATATCAGCGAATCCGCCGCTGAGAACTGAGCAACCAGCCTCTCTCTGTAAGAGACAATCCTCTCTTCAAGTCTTGCCCGGTTTTCCTGGATCTGCTCAAGGTCACGATTCAGGCTTTCAGTACGGGACTCGAGAGCACCGTCCGCTCCGACAAAATTCGTGACCAGGTTAACCGTGCGTTCTGCAACGCCTTCAATAAAGGTGATTGACCCACGGCTGCCGGTATTTTCCCCGGTCACCCGAACCTGCAGGCCCGAGGCATCGCCATTGCCACGTCCAAGGAACAGAACCTGCCCATCGCCTTCTGCTGTGCGGCCGCCAATCGTGCCCGCCACGTCGACACCCGCGGTACTGGTTGCTGAATCCAGATTAAAAACTGCAGCATTTTCAGCAGAACTCATTGAAACCTCAGAATTACTACCGTAAGTCTCGGACGTAAAGCTCAGGTTACCGTTTACATCCAGCCCAACCTGAACAGACGTTCCAGCCGCGCTCAGCGCATTATTGCTGTTTAGCTGGGACTGGATTTCATCCACCAGATCCTGAGCAGTCGTGTACGTCTGCTGAGACAACTGCAGGCTCACTGATGTTTCGCCATCAACCTGCAACGTCAATTCGTCATTTGTGCCGTCGATGGTAATACCGGCTGCCAACGCACCACCGGCAATTAAATTGCCGCGGGAAGCCGCCTGAGTAATATTAATGTCGTAAGTTCCGGGACGAGTATCAACACCGCTTCGTACAAACTCGACCTGACTATCCGTTGCGCGGCCCTGTTCGGCGAACAGTGCCGTCACATCGTCCGGATTGTTCTTAAGTTGCTCTTCAAATGCTGCCCGGTCAAACTCGAGGCCGCCTGTTTCAAAGTTGGTGGTAATACCCACGTCCGCGAGGCTGCGAACACTGGAATTTTCCAGGCCCGGAACGACGCGGGTCAGAATCTGGCGCAGCTGATTCTGAATGCCACGAACCGTACTGTCGCCATTTAGCAAACCACCCACGCCGGCTTCTGCATTAAAGCCTGCCAAGCTATCGATGGTGGACTGCAGGGAATTGAATTTATCAACGAACCCCTGAACCCGGTCGGAAACTGCTCCCAAATCCTGCTCAACCTTGATAGTGGACGTGCCGCTAGCCGCAATATCGAAAGTCAGCCCGTCGATCACGTTTTCAAAGCTGTTAGTGGAACGAGTAACCTCCACTCCGTTAATTTTCATCACAGCATCTTTAGCGGCGATGGTCTGTTGGAGGCCGGAGTCCGCGTCCATGCCGGTGTTGAAGGCAAATCGGGACAGTCCCTGGTTATCGGTATTCGTGCCCGTGGTGTCACCGGATACGGAAATACTGACAGCGTTGGCAGTACCCGTCTCATCCGCAGACAGAACTAACTGAAAACCGTTACCGGTATCAATCACACCGGCGGATACACCTGCATTTGAATCATTGATGGCGTTGGCAAGGCCCTGAAGGGTGTCATTGCTGCCATCAATCGTCAGATTCGTTGTTTTATCACCCACATTCAAAGTGAGCGTGCCCTGTCCGACGCTCGTCGCGTCGCGATCAGCAAACACATCCCGGGATGCGAGAGCCTGCGCGCTGGCCAGGCTGGTCACCTCAACGCTGTAGGTACCCCGGTTTGCCCTTGCGCTGTCAACAGAAACGGCAATGTCTTCGTTCGAGGAATTCGCAGAAAAAGCTTTGAGGTTATCTGGCGCACTCAGCTGCCGCATAGGCAAGCGCAATTCCGTCACCGCACTACGAAGCTTTCCATAGGCGGAAATCAGCGCCTCGGTCTGCTCCGTTTTCCGGGTGAGCCGGTTATCGGTGGGCGCACGCTCAGCCTGGACCAACTGATCAACAAGGTCCGAGTTGAGAACTCCGGAACCAATACCCAGCGATGAAATACTTGCCATTGCGATGCCTCCTTAACGGGGCGAAATTCGTTATCTATCCTTTCTGCTTCGTTTAACGGCCAGAAGCGGCAAAACTTTGCCCTATTCCCAAACTGATTTGTAACAACCTGTTAAGCCAGTATAGCCATAAAGCAGAACACCGCCGGACCCTCTCAGGTGCGGCGGTGCTGTAATCATTATTCCCATCAGGTTAAAAGCGGCAAAGCCTTACACCTTGATGTTGAACAAAGTCAGCGGTTCGTTCAGCTGCAAGTTCTCTGCCAACCTTACCGCTACCTCATCCGGGATCTGTCGAATCACTTCCTGAGTCGACTGATCCACGACCCTTACGATGGTCTCTCCAAGATCGTCACTCACTTCGAACTGCAGATCCCGCTGAACGTTCTGAACGAAATCATTCAGTTGGGAAACGGCTTCGTCCAGCTGCTCGCGCTGAGCTTCGTTTCGATTCTCAAGCTTCTCGGCTTTTGAAAGCTGATCCGCTGCGGCAACCGTTGATGTAGCCGTGGTCTGGCCCGAAGTAGCAACCTGGGCTGAGGCGCTCCTGCCCTCTGCCTGAGCTGACGAAATTGCCCGAGCGGGAGCTTTATCGCTGGTGCGAACAAGCTTTAAATCCGCGCTATTCAGGTTAACGTCATTCATAGCTCACCTCGCTATCCTTGTGCGGCAAAAGGCCGGAGCCTATCAAGGCTCCGGCTCAACCGCTTTCCCCAATTACTGCAGGAGGGAAAGAACCTGCTGTGGGCGGGCGTTAGCCTGCGCCAGAACCGAGATACCTGCCTGCTGCAGAACCTGCGCCTTGGACAGCTTGGCTGTCTCGGCCGCAAAGTCTGCGTCCAGGATTCGGCTGTTGGCGGCGCTCAGATTCTCTGAGGTTGATGCCAAGTTAGAAATTGTGGACTCAAAACGGCTTTGAACCGCACCAAGTTCTGCCCGGAGACTGTTAATCTGACCCAGTGCCTGATCCACTGTTGTGATCGCTTTGGCTGCATCAGCCGGATCGGCAACACTCAGTGTCGAAACTTGATTTGTTACTTCCGCACCGTTTGTGAGGCCAAGTGCCGCTGCATCAGTTCCACCTACATTGAAGTCTGTATTAGAAACATCACCAACGAGCGTAATGCCTGCTTCGTAAACCTCTTGAGTACCATTAGCGCTTCCAAGCACCGTGGCGGAGTTGCCAGTACTGTTGTCAGTAAGAGTAAACTTCTGATCTTGCGATGTGAAAGTGACGTCCGAGCCATTCACGGTCGCTGTAATGCCAACACCTAAGTCATTTACTTTATTAGCAAAGGTAGTTGCAGTATCAGTTGTAGATACCGTCAGATCTTCGCCGTTTATTTGAATCGTAGCGTCAACGGTGTCTGGTGCTGCAAAAGTAAATGTTTCCGAAGTTTCACTTTGACGCTGGGCAGATACCCCAGTGGTGCTCGAGACTTTGTTGATTTCATCAATAACCTGATCGATAGATCCGGCAGAAGAGAGATCTACCGTCTCTGTTTCAACAACAATGTCAGCTAAACCACCAGCAAAATCTTTAATCGCGCCACCAGTGTTCGTTGTGGAACCTAACTGGGTTGCTCGAGCGTCAACCCCGCTGACAGAAATCGTTTGGCCCTGATTTGCGCCTACCTGGAAGGTTAAGTCACTAAGGGTCCCGTCAAGCACATTTTGCCCGTTAAATTGCGTACTTTGGGCAATTCGCTCGATTTCATCTTTCAGGGCAGTTACTTCCTGATTCAGCGCTGCTCTGTCGGACGATGAGTTGGTTGAGTTAACAGATTGGACAGACAAGTCACGAATGCGCTGCAAGGCATTGGTCACTTCTCCCAGAGCACCTTCAGCGGTTTGCGCATACGAGATACCATCGTTTGCGTTTCGCTGAGCCACATTAAGGCCAGAAATTTGCGACTGAAAACGGGTAGAGATCGCAAGGCCAGCTGCGTCGTCTTTTGCGGAATTGATTCGCAGACCAGAGGACAGACGCTCCAGCGCTTGGTTACTCAGATCCTGAGACTTATTCAGCTGGTTCTGGGCAGACAATGACGCGACGTTAGTGTTGATACCGAGAGCCATATTGCTTCTCCTTCGACTTATGTCGTTATTTCATGGGAAAGGCTAGGCGCCCATTTTCTGTTTGGGAACGCCGCCCTGTTGATTCACGTAACGGCCCCAAATTCTGTTCCTTTAGAAAAATATCTGTCGTTTTTGTAAAGGAATGTAAAACCGGCAATTCAGTGCCCTTCTGGACGACGGTAATTTGCCCGTCGAATCCGCAACAACTTAAAACGTCGACCAAATTTTCATTTCAAAACAACACTCTGAACGATATTTTGCAAAACTGGCACGTCCTTCGCTTCGCTCCCTACTAAACGGCAACTTAACGAATTACTGCCGGCAAAGGTTTCCATTGAATTAGGGAGACTGGGCTTTCGGCGCCTCTGAGTAGGGAGAATAGATATGCCTCAGATCATCAACACGAACATTGCATCACTGAACGCCCAGCGGAACCTCAATGCCTCGCAAGGCGACGCTAACGTTGCGCTAGAAAGGCTGTCCTCCGGCTTGCGGATCAACTCAGCAAAAGATGACGCAGCCGGTCTCGCCATTTCAGAACGGTTTACCGCACAGATCAACGGCCTCAATCAGGCAGTGCGAAACGCAAATGACGGGATTTCTTTTTCGCAGGTTGCCGAAGGCGCTCTCGGAGAATCAACGAACGCGCTTCAGCGGATCCGTGAGCTGGCCGTGCAGTCTGCCAACGACACAAATTCCGCTTCAGACAGGAAAGCTCTGAACCAGGAAGTCTCGGCACTCATCGCCGAAATCAATCGGATTGCCAGCACAACGCAATTTAACGGCCGAAACATTCTTGACGGAAGTTTGGCTGACTTCAGTTTCCAGGTTGGCGCAAACGCCAACCAGACGATATTGGTCGACGGTGTTGACTCGCGCGGTGCGCAACTCGGCGCATCAGTTGCATCCGGATCAACGTTCAATCAGGGCAATATCGCCAATTTTACAGGCGCTGGCTCGCTTACAATTAACGGTATAGAAGTTGACCTTTCTAACGCCACCTCCGGCCAAGATGTGATCAATCATGTAAACCTGGTCAGCCCTGATTCTGAGGTGACCGCGGAAAAAGCTGGCGAAACCGTAGTAGACACTGGGGTTTTCAATGCGCCCGCTACAGCAGCAGCCAGTCCGGCCACAATCACCATTAACGGCACGGGCGTGGAAATAACCAATACCGACACCCTGACAACAGCCATCGCAAAGATAAATGAACGCGCTGGCCAAACGGGGATTACCGCATCGCCTGACTCAACTAACTCCAACATCGTTCTTACTGACTCCAATGGCGGCGCCATAGAAATTCAGGATGACGCCACTACCGACGTCTTGGGAGATGGCGCCATTCTCGGAAGCGGCACAACAACATACGAGCCGGGTATTGAGCTAATTACTGACATTGGCAACACGATAACCATCGCAGGTACAGGTGGCACCAACACTGATTTTACAGAGCTGGGTTTGACTGCAGGTCTGCAGGCTCAAACAGACTCGGTGGTTAATGATATGAACGTTCTTACGCGAGAGGAATCGGCTAACACAATAACTACCGTCGATTACGCACTTGAGAAGATAAACAGCCTTCGCTCTGAACTCGGCGCGGTCCAGAACCGCTTTGAAACCACAATTGCTAATTTGAGCACTGCCTCTGAAAACCTCTCTGCAGCACGCTCCCGAATCCGTGACGCAGATTTCGCGAAAGAATCCGCCGAACTGGCCCGCACACAGGTGCTTCAGCAGGCCGGGCTTTCAGTGCTTGCCCAGGCGAACGCGAGGCCGCAGCAGGTATTGCAGTTGCTGCAGGGATAACGCAAAACAGCAAACCAGAACGGCCGGGCTAATAACCCGGCCGTTTTTTATTGCGCTGACGCAAAATACACCGCCGCCTTGGCATGCGCCCTCCTCAATGGCATTATATGCCAATGGACGTTGAAGGAAGACATCTCATGGCAACCCGAAATATTGTATTGACTGACCATCAGGAACAGTTGGTTGGCAACCTGGTAAAAGCCGGACGCTACCAGAATGTAAGTGAAGTTCTTCGTGAAGGATTGCGACTGGTAGAAGAGCAGGAGCTGCAATACCAACACAAACTCGTGAAACTGCGTGAGGCGTTGGCGGAAGGTCTGGATGACATCAAAAACAAACGCACGGTGAGCCTTGGAGTCGGCGAAGAGATTACGGATTACCTGATAAACCGCGCCACTGACCTCACTCGCGGGGAGTGAGGTAAATGACTCAGCTATGGACGGTGGAGTTTACACAACAGGCAACCAAAGATATCGACGAAATAATCCACCACACAACGGAAAGGTTTGGGCGTGACCAGGCAGTTCGTTACAGCGCCTTAATTGGTAAATCGCTTCAGGAGCTGTCCCAGTCAGGCCCTGCGCACATATTAGCCAAAGAGCGACCGGAACTACTTCATGGCATTCGAAGTATGCAGGTCCAGAGAGCCGGGAAGAAGGCCAGGCACATTCTCTTTTTCACAGAGCACGAACACAAGATCGTTATCGTGCGCATCCTGCATGAATCCATGGATTTCGGCGAACATTTCTAATTCGGGAAACTGGCACACCTTTCGCAGCACTCCTCGTAAAGCACGGCAAACCGTCAAAAAAACTGCAAACCATTGCCGCCAAGAGCAGCGGCAGGTTTTACGAGGTGTCTCATGCAAGCCAAGCATCAAGCCCAGGTATCCCAGACTCAACAGGCCCCCGCTGCCCGCCTGATTCTTCAGGCCCATCTTGCCTACGGGGAATCCAACAGCAACGGGCTGAGCCATATACAACGGCTGAAGGCCCGGCGGGAGTGCCAGGCATACCTGACCGAAGCTATTGCGCTTGAGCCAGACAACGCCGGCGCCCTTGGCCTGCTTGGTCGTGTCGAGATGGACAACGGGCAGCTTGAGCGGGCCCATGCCCTGTTCACGGCCAGCCTCAATCAACAGCCGGGCCAGGCGCAGCAGTACTGCAACCTGGGCTACTGGGCGCTGAAAACCGAACGGCCGGCCCTGGCGGAGCAGTATTTCATTCAGGCCCTGGACATTGACCGGCAATCCGCCGCCGCTTTCTGCGGCATTGCCCATTCCCGGCGCCTGCAGGGCCAGTTCGACATTGCCTACCTGCATTACCGCAAACTGCTGGAAACCGGCCTGGAATGGCCGTCCGTGTACAGCGGCATGCTGGCCTGCGCGGGGCATCTTGAAGTTCACAAGGCAGATGCCGAGCTGGCTCGGGATGCCATTGCGCTGTTGCGCCACGACGGCCTGCCCCACCAGGACATCGCCCGGTTCGCCGCTGCCATCATTCGGCAGCAGTATGACCTTGAAAACCCCGATGCCCAGATTGCCCTGGATGCCGCCAGCGAAGACGAACTGCTGATCCTGGCCCTGGAAAAAACCCTGATGCCGGATCCGGCCGTGGAAGAGCTGGCCACCATGCTTCGCCGCGCCATCATCGCAGAGGTTGCGCAGACCGTTGAACTACGTGACGAACTCCAGCCACTGGCACTGGCCCTGGCACTTTACGCCGACCGCACTGGCTATGCGCTTGACGCGGAAGACGATGAAGAACGGCTGGTGTCCGCCATCAACAGCAGCATCGCCGCGCAACTGGCCCTGGGAGAGAAACAGGATGAGATGATCGGCTCGCTGATTATCAGCGCCATGTACGGCGCACTTTTCCATCAACCGTTTGCGGTACAGCTGGGGCGCTGGAGCATGGTTGAATGGCCGGTTGGCCTGCAACCGGTGATGGCCGCCAGTTTTTACAATCGCGCTTCAGAAGAAGCCGTTAAACAGAATTTCAGTGAAAAGGCCGAAGAACTGAGCCTGGACAAAGCCGACGTACCGCAAGCCTGGCCTAGCTGGTCAAGGCTTTCATACCGCACCCAGAACAGCCTGAAAGCCGCATTAACCCAGGAACTGGGGCTGTCCGCCGATCATTGCCCGGACACGTTGCGAATCATGGTCTGTGGCGCCCAGTCCGGCCAGCGAGCCCTGGAGCTAGCCCACTACCTGAGCGACGTGGAAGTGATTGCGGTGGATGAATCCCTGGCCAACATCGCCAGCGCAACCCGCATGGCAGACGACCTGGACGTTGCCAATATCGTGTTCTGGCCGTGGTCCATTGCCCAGCAGTTTGTCGCGGACGGTCACCAGGTGCACTGGATAGAGATCGGCCGCCTGCCCTCGCCGGCAATGACCGATCTGTCCCTGGCCGCGCTGGTCAACGAAGCGTCAGTCGCCGGTGCGGTTGTGCATATGCATACGGCCATTGCGGAACAGTCCCCCGGTGACAAACAGATTCGTCGGCTGATCGCTGAGCATAAGCTGGCTCCTAATCGCCAGACTCTGCGCCAACTGCGCCGTATGGTGCTGACCAACCGCAAAGAACCAACCTGGCAGGATCTGGTTGCCGACCCGGACTTCTACAGCCTGGGCGGTTGCCGCGACCGTTGGTTCCGTCCCCAGGATAACAGCCAGCTGCAGGAACTGATGGCCATGGTCAGCAACGAAGTGGAATGGAAGCTGGTAAAAGCCCGGGATACCGATGGCCATAGCCTGGCTATTGGGCCGGTGCAGAAGCAGATTCAGGCCGAGGCGCTGGGGAGTGAGGTGCAGAGTCTGATGGGGCAAGGGTTGTCGGTTTATTTTCAGAAGCGGAGATAGACGACATTGTCGGATTACGGCCCTTTGGGCCTAATCCGACCTACATGCAGCCCGCATGGAACCCGTAGGTCGGATTAGCGAAGCGTAATCCGACAACCCAATCCCCGGTCATACGTATGGAATCAAAGACTCCCCATACAAATGCAACTCCTCCAAAATATGCCGCTTCTCTGCAGTCAGCTCAGGATCAGCCGCCAAACGCTGCAATTCATGGGCATAGGCCTCAAGAGACCGCCAGCCTTTCTTCGGATGCATCAGCCGCTGGCCGCGGAACTCTTCCCAGCGCTCCATCTCCTCGCCTATCAGGGTGCCGGGATAATTCCGCGCCCGATAACGAAACACCAGCTCGGCCAGGCGGTCATCCTCAAACTGAACCTCCTGCTCGCCCAGCGTTTCAAGGGGCTGTTGCAACAGCCAGTTCAGGGTCTCCCGGTCCGATTTGCTGATAAAACCACCGGCGTATAGCTGCTCATCCGGGTCTGTAAGGTCGCCCTCATGAGGCTGATCAAAGGCTTCCGCTATTCGGACCGGCAGATCCCCGGCCTCCCGCAACAGTGACAGGTTGCGGCGCAGGCGCTCACCATCCAGCTCCAGCGCCGCCAGCCGGTCCTCGGGAATGGATTTCAGCATGGCTGACGGTGCCAGTACCGGGCACTTGTTCAGCTGTATGCCCTTCAGCGCAAACCGGCTGGTGCCCTCCCCCAGCTCTGCCTGGGAGGTAAACACCCGCTCCCGGATCTGCTCCGGCGTGGCATTCAAAAGTTCGGTGGGGTCTTCCCGCAAGTCGTAAACAATCACCAGGTTCTTGTTGGTAGGGTGCTCGGCCACCGGCGCCACCATGGCACAGCAGCCCTTTGTCGCGGGGTACTTCGCCGATACGTGGAACACCGGCTTCATGGTGGCGGTATCCAGCATGGCCCGGGCGGAATGCTTGTCCTTGTTCTGCAGCACAAAATCAAACAGCTTTGGCTGTTTCTCTTTGATCAACCGGGCCATGGCGATAGTGGCTTCCACATCCGACATGGCATCGTGAGCGCTTTCATGGCTGATGCCGTTAGCGGCGGTCAGTTCCTCCAGGCGAAAGCTGGGGCTGCCGTCTTCCTTGGTGGGCCAGTTGATGCCGTCAGGCCGGAGCGCATAGGTCAGCCGCACCATATCGATAATGTCCCAGCGGGAATTGCCGTTCTGCCATTCCCGGGCATAGGGGTCACGCAGGTTCCGGTAAAGCGTATGGCGGGTCACTTCATCGTCAAACCGCAGGCTGTTATAGCCCACCGCGCAGGTACCGGGCTGGCTGAAGGCCTCATTGATCTGCGCGATGAATTCCGCTTCTGGATAGCCCTCCGCCAGCGCCTTCTGAGGGGTGATTCCGGTGATCAGACAGGCCTCGGGTGATGGCAGGTAATCGTCCGCAGGGCGGCAATAGATAATGAGGGGATCTTCGATGATGTTCAGATCGGCATCGGTGCGAACGCCAGCGAACTGACAGGGCCGATCGTGGATGGGGTCGACCCCGAAGGTTTCGTAATCGTGCCAGTAGAAAGAGCGGATCACCTTTCAGGACTCCTGCGCAGAATCAATTGGATTGCTGCGCAGTCTATCAGAACATTCCTGTGCCGCGATCCACGTAATGGGTGCGCTCGCGGTCAACACCGTTCTGCAAGGTGGTCATATCCAGGGTCATGCTGGTGGGCAGGTTCATGAACACGCCCTGCGGGCCCTGGATGGAGCCGGTGCCATTGAGCTGCTGCCAATCCACCGATTCCTGCTGGAATGCCATGAACAGGTCGTTGGTGAAGCCGACTGTGCCATCACCGTTATCAACGCCGATATCCATGGACCTGATGTTGGTGAGGGGCGCGCACTGATCCGCGCTGGCGCAGGCCGTGCCATCGGCGCCGGCAATACCAATCTGCGAGGCACGGTAGTTGGTGGCAACACCCGCGTCGTCAAACAGGGTCGCATCGACTATGGTGCCGTCAGCCTGTTCCAGCTTAATGCCAAGATTACCACTGAAGCTGGCGAAATTGCCGGAGAGCGTGCCCCGGGCTTCACCAAACCCCATACGGAAACCAGCCAATTCGCCGTCGCGCCTTGCCAGCTCGAAGTATGGCTGCGCACCCTGAAAACGCACGACGTCGTCGACATTGTAGGTCTGGCCATCAATCTGGGTGCGGTTTTCATCACGAACGTAATGGCCCAGCGCCAGATCAGACACGTCCAGATCCGCACCGGCGTCATCGCCGCCGATAATGGCGTTATCAACATTCAGGCGGGTTTTTACATCCATGCCCATGGTCACGCGCGTGAAATCATGGGTAACGCCGTCTATGTTGTTTACGGTCATGAGCGCCTGCCCCTGAACCTGCCTCATCTCACCGTCGGTGATAGGCTTCAGCTCAGCCATTGCCCAGGTGGAAAGCATTCCCAGGCAGAGGGTTAAGGGGACAGCATACCAATGTGCATCCTGTCTCATAGTAATGCGTCTCTGTTTGTAACATCTTGTTATTGCCGCATTGCCATAGTACCTCGGGCAGACCGGCCAATAGAGTGAGGCAGTTCACAGGCCATAGAATTCCGGTATCTCACTGCTATACTGAAGAAAATAATAAATGGAGCCCCCATGACCATCCGCGTTCTCATCTGCGATGACTCCTCCATGGCGCGCAAACAGATGGCCCGCGCCCTGCCCAAAAACTGGAAAGCTGACGTCACCTTTGCCTTTGATGGCCTCCATGGCCTGGAAAAACTCCGGGAGACCCAATCCGAACTGCTATTTCTTGACCTGAACATGCCGGAAATGGACGGTTATGAGGTACTCCAGGTTATCCGCGAACAGGATTTGCCGGTACTTACCATCGTGGTTTCCGGCGACATCCAGCCGGAAGCCCGGGAGCGGGTAAAGAAGCTTGGCGCCATCGACTTTATCAAGAAGCCAACCGACACTGACCATGTCGCCCGAATACTCAGGGACTACGGCTTTTTACAGCCCGAAGAGTTTGAAACAGAAGACGCTCAGCCCGCGGGCGAACCCGTCGGAAAAACAACCGATCAAGATACCGTTTCGGCACCGGTCAGCTTGCGGGACTATCTTCAGGAAATCTCCAACGTTGCCATGGGGCGCTCCTCGGACCTGTTGGCACGGCTGTTAAAAGTCTTCGTGAAGCAGCCGATTCCACGGGTGGAAATGATCACCACCAGCGAGCTGAGCATGGCCATCTCGGCCGCGGATACCGACACCCCCTACTCCGCCGTGTGCCAGGGCTTTATCGGCGCTGGTATCGCCGGCGAGGCCATGCTGCTGTTCGCCGATGCCAACTTCGAGGAAATGGCGAAACTACTGCTGTACGACGAGAACAATACCGGGAACCTTGAGGTCGAGGTGCTGATGGACATGTCCAGCATACTCTTCGGCGCCTTTATCAATGGCATCAGCGACCAGCTGGACATCAAGCTACGCCTGGGCCACCCAACCGTTCTTGGCCAACACCGAAAGGTCGGGGACCTGCTGGAGTACCACCGCACCAAGCAGGAAAAATTGCTGTGCATCGAAATCAGCTATGAGCTGGAAAATACTGACATCAGCTGCGACATGCTGATTCTGCTCACCGAAGACTCGGTGCCCTTCCTGGAACAACGACTGCAATACCTGGTGGACTGATCATGACCATTGACGAAACAGACGCAACGTCCTTCCACTGGCTGGTGGACATGCTGGAATCCGTGGAAGTGGGCCTGGTCATCATCGACCTGGACTTCCGCGTGCAGGCCTGGAACGGGTTCATGGAACACCACAGCGGCATCTCCGCCAGCAAGATCCGGGAACAGGTGTTATTCGATGTGTTCCCCGACATTCCCCGGGCCTGGCTGACCCGCAAAGTGGATTCGGTGGCGATGCTCAATACCCGGGCGTTTACCTCCTGGGAGCAGCGGCCTTACCTGTTCAAATTCCGCAATACACAGCCAATCACCGACACCGAAGAATTCATGTTCCAGAACCTGACCATCAGCCCGCTTTCCGGCACCAATGGCCAGGTGGAGAAGGTCTGCCTGATGGTTTACGACGTCACCGACATCGCCACCAGCAAACGGGCCCTTGAGAAAGCCAACGAGCAGCTGGAAAAACTCAGCATGACCGACCGCTTGACCGGCCTTCTGAACCGCGGCACCTGGGAAAACCTGATCGATGCCGAATACGAGCGCAACCGACGCTACGGCCACCCAACCGTAAGCGTTCATTCCGAGACGTCCTGCCACCCCACTGAATTTCGCTCTACAGTAACCTCTGATTTCCTAATAAGAGGTTGCTCCCATGAGAAAACACCGCACTCCGGAACAGTGGCAGGTCCTGGTC
>Ga0207884_1000611_pt1 | contig 19381 bp, 18 predicted proteins | sample MalvirmetaMSP144_FD_184236 | JGI IMG/M metagenome (GOLD analysis project Ga0207884, IMG submission 184236) | Marine viral communities from the Deep Pacific Ocean - MSP-144 (SPAdes) | ecosystem: Environmental > Aquatic > Marine > Oceanic | place: Pacific Ocean | collected 2011-07-08 | reverse complement strand
TTACTCAATGGTGAAAATCCTTTCGGCGAATGAGCTGTGAGGAAGTCAAAAAATTCCGGGGTGGCAAGACGCTACCCCGGATCTTACGCAGGCTATGTTAGACGCAGTCTGTCACAATGTGCATTCAGAGAGTCTCCAATTTTGGCAGGCTTCTCACGATTTCCTGAGTTCTGAGGCTGACCGTAACCATTCGCTGAAACAACTCTAGGGGATACTTTGGATTCCGCATGGTCTCAATGGCCCAGTCGTTGGCATCGTTGACGATGCCGCTGGCCTTGTGAGTCGTCACTGACTGGCGCTCCATCACCCAATTCAGAGCAGCCCTACCGTTGACAACGTAATCCCATGCCTCGTCCGGGATGCCGGTCATGGTGATCTTGCCGTTGTAGATGACAGTGCTTAGATCGTTAATATTTTTACCGGTTTTCTCGCAGCGCTTCTTGCCGAATTTCATCTTGGTTACGCGGTAATCCTCGTCCACCAGGTTGCCTTTGGTCTGAATGGACAGCGGATACTTTTCTACGGTTTCGTAGTTCAGGTGCAACTTGGCCAAGTCACGGCCAGCCTTTGAGAACGCCCAGAAATCGGCTGCTTTTTTAGTTTTTGGAATGCGCGGAAGCTCTTTGCTCAGGTTGTCAGCAAAGCGGATACGGTAGTCCTCGCTGTGCAGTATGCCGTAGACGTAATAGAACAGGTCTTCCTTGGTGATCTGCTCACTAGGATATGCTTCTTTGAAGTGGGCCAGCCCTTCGTCAGTGATTGCATCGCGACGTTTGAGGCCAGCTGCAGGTTGCTCGTCTTGTTCAAACAAGTCATCTCGGCTGCTATTTTGCTTTTGGGCCTGCTCATCGTAAAGGTAGAACGGGAAGCATTGGCCTTTTTCGATGTTGTCTAAGCATGGAAGTGCATCAGAAATAAGTACAGTAAAACTCTTTGCTCCTGCGCCCGTGGTCTGAATTACCAAGTTCTCCGCCCCTGCCCTCGGGAAGATGCGGGGCATTTGAAGCACCCTCTCATTGAAGGTGCGGTTGAAATAGATCCATTGCTTGGTGAACGGTCGATAGAGAGAGGTAGTAACTGATGACTCTTCATAGGCGAAAGATTTATTTCTGGCCAAATCCTGCTTGAGGTTTACTGTCCAGCTGATGCGAGTTGGATCGGTATTAACAAAACCATCTACTTCCGCCTGACGTGCTTTTGTACTTAGCCCTGAATGGGCTGCATTAAAGCGACCCAACTCGGCGTTGTAGAAATCAATCATGCTACTAACGTTGTCTTTTAGCTTCACCTTACTGGCGTTGTAAACCCAAGCATCGCGGTTCGTTGCCACCCCTAATGAGTAATTACTAAATAGCTTTGGGCCATCGCCCTTCTTATCACCCAACACGATATGCTCACCAAAGCTATCATCGCGCTGACTCAGCCAATCGCCATGCTGATCAGGAACAATTCGCTGCCAGTTCGGGATACCCTTCAGGCTGGCATAGCCTGCAATCATTTCCAGCTTTTCCGTACGACTCAGGTAGTCACCAATGTCATGGAACAGGATACGTCCGTGCTCTGCTGCCTCGGGGTTTTTAACCAGCAGCGAAATCGCAATAGGAGCCCGGCTGCCGCTATCGAAAATTTTCCCGCCCTCCCTTCGCGATAGCTCGCCAGAGGTGCGCTGATTCCCTCGCAAGTGAAACACATGAATGCTGGAAAACTCCTCCGCCAAACACTTGCGCAAGCCATCGGTGGCATTGGCCTCCAAAAAGCCACCATTGGTCACAAAGCCAATCACTCCCGCATCACCAATGCGGTCGGATGCCCAACGAATGGCCCGAATGTAGCTGTCGTACAGCCCCTTCGACAGCATTGCTTTCGACTGGGCGGCATAGGTCTCTTCAATCCGGCTATCCAGCTTGGGGTAGCTGACGTTGGCATTGTTATCGTTCTGGCTAACTTGCCCAATAGAATACGGCGGATTCCCCATGATGACCCGAATATCCAGTTCTTTCTGACGCTTACGACGTGAACTGTTTTCAACCAGTAGCGCATCAATCATGTCTTCACTTTCGTACATCTGGAATGTATCAGTAAGACAAATGCCATTAAATGGCTCGTAAGGGACTTCAAAAATCTGGTCGCTTTCTTCCAGACCCGTCACGTTGTCATTCATGATGCCGTGGTAGGTGGCTTCGATATTGATGGCCGCAATGTAATAGGCCAGCAGCACTAGCTCGTTGGCGTGAAGTTCATGTTTGTATTTATGTGGTAATCGATCTTTCGGAATCAGGCCGGACTGAAGCAACCGGGTAACAAATGTGCCAGTGCCAGTGAATGGGTCGATGATATGGACGTTCTCATCGGCCATGCTCTTACCAAACTCCGCTTTGAGTACTTCTTCAATACTATGGATGATGAAGTCCACCACCTCGACGGGGGTGTAAACGAGACCTAGGCGATCAGTCATCCGAGGAAACGCGTTTCGGAAAAACTTATCGTAGAGCTCCACGATGATTCTTTGCTTGCCTTCAGCACTGTTGATGCCTTCGGCCCGCAGCTTTACGGATTCGTAGAAGGACTCCAGTGTGCTGCGTTCCTTATCCAGGCTATGTTCATGCAGCTTTTCCAGAACTTGCTGCATCGCTAGGGACATCGGATTGTGTTTGGCAAAGCTGTATTGCTCAAACAGCGCATCAAAAACAGGTTTGGTGATCAGATGCTGGGCCAACATTTCGATGATTTCTTCATCTGGAATGCTGTTGTTCAAGTCGTCGCGCAGCTCGTTTGCGAATGCATTGAACGCGGCAATTTCCTCAACGTGGCTCTCATCCTCCAATATCGCCCTGATCCGGTCGATATGGGTGTTTGCGATCTTGGCAATATCATTCGCCCAGTCTTCCCAGTGGTGCCGGTTGCCACACTTCTTAACGATTTTGGCGTAAAGCGCACGCTCAATATCGCCGACCTCGAACACCAGCTCTGCCTGTTGATGATTGTGATCCGGGTCGTTAGAACCAATTGCACGTCCACCGTGGGCACGACCGGCTTTACGCTCTTTGGTCGATTTTTTAGTAGCTTTTGGTGTCACCTTGTCTGCGACCGCCACGACCTCCATTTTGCTGGGCATACTGCCGTTGAATTCCAGCTTATTAATCATGGCGTCAAAGCGGTCATCGTGTGACCGAAGGGCGTTTAGAACCTGCCAAACCACTCTATAAGTTTCGTTGTTGTTCAAAGCCTCTTCAGGTTCAACACCTGCAGGTATGACCACCGGCAATATGACATAACCAAGCTGCTTTAGGTCATTGCCATCTTTATCTTTGACTGTTCTCATTACACGGCCGACTGACTGCACTACGTCGACTTGAGATGAGCGGGGAGTTAGGAACAGCACTGCATCAAGAGCTGGAACATCAACTCCTTCAGACAAGCAGCGCACGTTCGAGAGAATGCGGCAGGTATTGTCCTCTGTGGTGGCTTTCAACCACTCCAGCTTGGCTTCCTTTTCACTGGCGTTCATACCTCCGTCGACATGCTCCGCTTCGCAAGTCATGGACAACGCCCGATCAAGTGTAGCTTCGGGTTCTTTGTCGCGGAGCGCAGCTATTTCGGCTTCTTGATACTGCGAAACCACAGCACCAAACATTTCAGAGATCAGCTTCGAGCTAACCTTGTGGCTTTTGCCCTTGTATTCCTTTTCGATGACCTGGCAAAACGCTACCGCCCGCTTCATTGGGTCGGATTCTTGTCCCATGGTTTCAACCAAGCCCTGTTTCGACAAGGCTTTCCAGCAACCCACGATCTTTGCGGCATCATCCACTTTGAGTGAGTTGTCGGCGTCTTTCAGAAGACTTTGCAGGCGCCGGTTGACGTGGGCTTCCTCAACAGCGAGGACAATCACCTTGTAATCGACAAGCAGCTTGCGGGCCACGGCTTCGGAGAATGTGATGACATACAGTTCCTCTCCGTATAACGATTTGTCATCCATTGAGCATAGTGTGACGTTCTCGGTGCTCTTGGCATCATCTCCATAGATGCGGGGGGTTGCTGTCATGTAAAGGCGCTTGTTGCCTTGGACATAGCTGTTGTCATGGACTCGAACAAAAGCTGATTCTTCCTCACCATCAAAAGTTGCCCCGGTGGTTCGGTGCGCCTCGTCGCAGACGATTAGGTCAAAGGCCGGGATCGGGTTGGCTCCAGTGGTCTGAGCCTCGTTCAGAACCCCAATGGAGTGATAGGTGGAGAACACTACAGTCATGGCGTCACCGCTGTGATGATCTGCCATGTGTTTTTGCAGTGAGGCCGCATTGGTGGTGGCTGGATATTGCAGGTCACTGATGCCGGCAATCACTCGGTCATCATCTTTACCGCGCCGCTTCCCGACATCGCTATCTGAGCAGACTGCGAAGCTTTTCAGGGGAATCGCAGATTCCTGAGTCCATTCGGTGAGTGTCTGACCGAGAAGAGATAGGCTGGGGACAAGGAACAGTACCCGTTTACCTTTGCCAGCCATTGTTTCGGCTATTTTCAGCGAAGTGAACGTCTTGCCTGTGCCACAGGCCATAATCAGCTTGCCGCGATCAGCGGTCTTCAGCCCGTTCACCGCAGCGTTAGAAGCATCAATCTGGTGTTCACGAAGTTGCTTCTGAGCCTTGAGGACTGGCTTTGTATCCTCTTGATACTGCGACCAGTCGATAACACTGTTTTCTAGGTTATGGAGGTCAATTCGGGACACGGGTGGATGCTGATTCTCCAGGGAGTCCTGGGCATTGTCCGTCCATTTGTCCGTTGTTGTGACAATGATCCGCTGACTGAAGTAGGTTTTGCCGGAGGCTGTGAAAAAGCTGTCGATGTCGCTTTTGCCGATCGTGCGGTCTGGCGAATAGTTCTTGCACTGAATTGCATGGAACTCGCCATCGGTGGTGATCGCTACGAGATCGATGCCGGTATCTTTCTTCGTGCTGATGCCAAGGTTTGTGCCGTATCGGTCAGCCCAGTCGGAGTAGGACAGCACCTCAGAATATTGTTCTTTATAGAAGGGCTCCGTTTTGAAGTATTGAACCATCAGGTTCTCGAAGCTGGTTCCCTTGTCACGCTCTGTCAGCGTCATTTCTCTGAACTGCGACAGTATTCTTTGGAGGGCTGTCATCATCATTCCTTGGTCAATTGTTTTCAGCGGCAGTCCGGGACTACTACTTCTGGAGTCTTTGCGGTAAAAATACCAGTTAGTTAGCACACAAGCTAAATAGAGTGCCCATTACGCCGAAGTGAGGCGTTGAGTGTGGTACGACTAATCCCAAAGTGCTGAGCCACCTGGGTCTTGGTGATTGTCGGGTCCAACAACATCGCGGCGGCTTTCTGTGTGTCGGTTTTTGACATCGCTGGTTTCCGACCGCCCTTTCGCCCCCTAGCCCGGGCAGCCTCCAATCCGGCCATTGTCCGCTCCCGAATCAGGTCACGCTCAAACTCAGCCAGAGCTCCGAAGATATGGAATACCAAGCGGCCACCAGAACTGGTGGTGTCAATGGATTCCGTAAGGGACTTAAAGCCAACACCCCGATCCTGGAGGTCTTGAACAATCTCAACCAGATCTTTCAGAGATCGAGCTAGGCGGTCCAGCTTCCACACGATCAGGACGTCGCCCTTCCGGAGCATACGGAGGCACTGCGACAGCTCGGGTCGCTCGCGCAGGGTACCGGTAAATTTTTCCTGGAAGACCTGTTCCGCCCCGGCTTTTTTCAGTGCATCGATTTGGAGTTCGGGATTTTGGTCGTTAGTGCTGACGCGCGCATAACCTATGATCATGAAAGGTACCTTTTCCGTTCATAGATTTTTGTACGTGATTGTTGGACGTTATACAAGCCGAAATCGGGTGATTTTGAGGAGTGAGCTGGAGCGTCCAAAAAACGACCGTTAGTTAGACGCATGACCGATGGAGAAATATTTCGGAAAGTAATGGATTATCGCCTTTGGTGTGCCAAACGCTCTAAATTAAACTGAGCTAGAGGGCAACACCGACCCGGCACAAGGCACCGGCGGGCTCTGCCCCCCGTTTCCCTGAACCATTTTAGAACAGCTGGTAGTGCAACCATAACATGGCCGCGCCTTGTAACCGTAAACTGGCCGGGTATGGCTTGGATATGGTGTTATCGATGCGAAGTGTGATTTCAAGCTTTTAAACAAAAGCGAACATTCGAATCAGAGCGTTTCTTCGCAGACTCCAAGCCAATTAAAACCATTTCATCCAGTATGATTGGCAGAGCAAATGGCAGAGGTATCCATGCTCGGTTAAGCTATTTTTTATCGATTCATTGGCTAGCCCCCGATATCAGGAACTCGCAGCAAACACACAAAAGGATGGTTACTGATTATTTTCTGTCTTAGAGCACGAGTAATAAAAGGCCGGTGCAAATAACTGCAGAGCCTATAAGGCGCCTGCCGGTATTTGATTTTTCACCAAACCAGTAAATGGACGTCAGTGTTGCGAGCACAATACCCGTATTCGAATAGGCAACTACTTCTGCGGAAGGTAGAAATCGCATGGCATGGATAACCATTGCATAGGCAAGGCCCACGCAGAGCCCGCCAACCACGATGACAGGTAGTGACAGCCGTTGTGGCGGCGTCCAGCGCCCTGTTTGTTGCCGCAATGCCAGGGTCAGCACCAGGAAGGCGGCGCTGTATCCTACTGATACAAAACCGATGATTGCGGCGAATCCGGGTAGTTGGCTGGTAGCCAGTTTGTCGGAAATGGAATAGACGCTGGTACACAGCATCGCCAGAAGTGCCCAGGGAATGGCCGACCTTTCGCCCTGCCCGGGTTGGCTGCCTGCCAGAATCATCAGCCCTGCAACACTGACCAGAATGCCCAGCCAGCCCGTTGGGCTGGGCGAGTCGCCGGTCAGTATCAGCCACCACAGGGCAATCAGAACCGGGGAGCTTCGCACCAGTGGATACACCATGGCCACCGGCGCGTGCCTGTAGGCATTCCACAAGCCAAAAAAATACAGGGCATTCGCGCTGGCGGATATGGCCATTAACCCCAGAAACGAGGGTGACCAGGCATCGGCCTGCCACAGTGCGTAAAACCCCCAGGGGGCCAGCAGTACGAGGTGCGCCAGTAATGCCCACCACAGCGGCCAGGCCGCGCCGGGCTGGTGCCTGGCAATCAGGTTCCAGAGCACGTGCATCAGTACCGATGCAGCCAGCGCGGCGGTGGCGCTGATCATGCCGGGGAATGGCTGGGTGTGATGTCGAAGCCCAGCCCGTCCGCTGCCGGCGTCACATTTTTCGGCAGGGCGCTGGCATTTTCCATCAGCCAGCAGTCGGTCTCGTGGCCCAGGTGGGTCAGCCAGCCCTGTTCAGCGCCGCTGCGATCAATCATTGCCAGGGCCGCGGTGACATCGTTGTGGTTCTGCGGCGCTTTGCCGGAGACATCGGCGGGCGGGTGGCTGCAATCCACTGCTATGTGGCTCGGGCACCATTGCCTGAGAAAATCGTCCGATTTCTGCGGTAGCCCAAGGGTATCTGTCAGATAGGCAAACCGGGTGCCGTTGCGGTGGGCGATGGCGTAACCTAGGGTGAGTCTGGAGTGGTTCAGCGGCAGGGGCGTCAGGCTGAAGTCGCCCAGTTCTAACGCTTCAAACGCGTTCAGGTCAGAAATAGCCAGAATGCCGGGGTGTTTGAACAGATCGGCGAAACCTTCTGTGTCCGGCGGCCCGTAAACCGGTATTGACTCGCCCTTGCCCCAGCGCAGGTGCAGTAAGCCCTGAACGTGATCCGGATGGTAGTGGGTGAGCACAATGGCACTGAGCTCACCTGGTTCGAAGCGGTCGTGCAGGTCCATCAGGCCGGCATCCAGCAGTATCTTGTGGTTGCCGTCTTCAATCAGTGCCGAGCAGGGCCTGCGAACGTGCCTATGGTTACTCTTTGCCCGCTGGCAGGCGGGGCAGGTGCAGCCGAAGCGGGGAACACCGCCGGCGCCGCCGGTGCCAAGAAAGGTTACGCGCACTCGCCTTGCCTCCTGTACTGGTTGATGATTGCCAGCAATCGTTGGCTGGCGGCGTCTGGCGAGTAGGTGTTGTCCACTCGCAGGCAGCCTTTCTCCGCATCCAGGTCGAACTGGCTGTTGCGGTTCAGCCGCAGTTCAATGTCCTGCAGCGTTTCACGGCCGCGACGGGCCAGCCGTTCCTTGAGCACTTCCGGGGACACCTCGATCAGCACCGGGCACAGTTCCGGATAATTCTGCAACGCGGTCTTCAGATAGCCCCTTGATCCATTCATTACAACGATGAGGCCTTTGGCCAGCCATTGATTGATCTCGATACCAATCCCGTAATGGCAGCCATGGCTTGCCCAGCTCATGGCGAAGAGCCCGGCACGTCGGCGTGCCAGGAATTCTTCTTCTGTCAGGGCAACATGATTCTCACCGCCGGCTGAGGCCGGCCGGGTGATGTAACGGTGGGCAAAACAGACATCGGCCTCCTGCCCCAACTGCTGCCGGGCCAGGTCGATCAGTGTGTCCTTACCACTGCCGGAAGGGCCAACCAGGTATATCAGTGTTCCTGCCATCTGATGACCTCCCTGCCACCCGACCAGACCTGGCGTGCCTGGGCCAGTAGCCCGGTGCCTGTGATGGCAATCAGGTCTGCCCGTTTGCCCGGCGCAATGACCCCGCGATCTTCAAGCCCTGCGGCTCTGGCCGGGTTACGGGTCACCAGGGCGAACGCCTGTGGCAGCGAGAGGTGACCGTCTTCCACAAGCCGGAGAACCGAGGGTAACAGTGCCGCTGGTGAATAGTCGCTGCAAAGGCAATCGGCCACCCCTTCTTTAACCGCATCCAGTGCCTTCATATTGCCGGACTGGGACGCATTGCGCAGGATATTGGGTGCGCCAAACAGGGTGGACAGGCCGCTATCCCGGGCCGCAATTGCCGTTTCAAGGTTGACCGGGAATTCCGATATGCGGGCACCCAGGCCTTTCAGTACAGCGACTTTTTCAGCACTGTCGTCATCGTGGCTGGCTAACGGAACCTTGTGATGACGAGCCTGACCGGCAAGTTGTTCCATGCGGGCCATGGCACCGCGGGCTGCGGTGCGTTTCTGGTCCAGAATGGCATCCACGTCATCTGCAGATGTCTTGTAGGTTTTGGCCAGATAATTCCGGTAGGCCTCTACATCCCGGAACTGGCCCTGGCCGGGGCTGTGGTCCATAAAGGACAACATCTGCAGAGCACCCTCTGCCAGCAGGTCGCTCAGGATGTCCGGGGCGCTTTCATCGGTGACTTCGTAACGGGCATGGACCCGGTTGTCCACCATGCCGTTGGGCCGGTGTCGGGCCATGGCCCGGGCCAGGTCGGCGGCCACCGCGTTGTTGCGAACGCCCAGTTCGTGGTTGGCAAACGACAGGGCGTGGTAGACGGTGGTGATGCCCGCCACAGCGTTCCGCTTGTCCGCCAGGGCTGCGGCAAACTCGAAGGGAAAATGCACGTTGGGCCGGGGTTCGGCCTCTTTTTCCAGGGCATCGCAGTGCAGGTCGATCAGGCCCGGTGCCAGCAGGCAGCCCTGAAGGTCCACTTGCTCCGCACCCTGGGTGTCTGCTGGCCCGATGGCGGCAATGGTGCCGTTTTCGATCAACAGGTCGGCCCGCCCTTCGACGGTGTCTTCGAGAACCATACGGGCGTTGGTCAGTAATTGGCGTTTCATGATTGCATGGCCTCCGGGGCGGGGGTTGAATGGGTCAGGCTTTGCGGCGGCGCCAACCGGTATTCGGTATCGGCCAGGGCTTTAACCAGTTCCGGGTCGTGGAAAATGGCGACCATGGCCACGCCGGCCTGCTTGAATTCCCGCAGCAGTCCGATCACTTGTCCGGTCGTGGCTTTGTCCAAGCTGGCGGTGGGCTCGTCGAGCAGGAGCAGGCGTGGTTTGGCAATGAGCCCTCGGGCCAGGTTGACCCGCTGCTTCTCGCCGCCGGAGAAGGTCGCTGGTGGCAGACGCCAGAGCCGCTCCGGCACGTTCAGGCGCCTGAGCAGTTCACGGGCCTGTGCCACGGCATCGGCCAGGGCGATACCCCTGAGAATCAGCGGTTCTGCCACGACTTCTTCCGCCGGGCGGCGGGGTACGCAGTGCAGAAACTGGGTTACAAAACCCAGTTCGCTGCGGCGCAGTTCCAGCATGTCCTGTTCGCTGATCCGAGCCAGGTCGACAACGTCGCCGTCGGCTTTGCGAAAATTGATGGTGCCTTCGCTGGGCAGGTAGGTTCGATAAATGCATTTCAGCACCGACGATTTACCGGCACCGGTCGGCCCGGTCAGGGCGGCCAGCTGGCCGGGAAAGGCAAGCATGTTGACGTCCGAACAGGACGGAACGATTTCGTTCTGTTCGTGCAGGCTGAACTGTTTGGCCAGGCCCTTTACGTCGAGAATGGGTGTTTCGGAAATGGCTGTCATGGTGTTTTGCCTCACAGGGTGGATGCCACCAGTTGCTGGGTGTAGGCCTGCTGCGGATCTTCCAGGATCTGATCGGTCAGCCCGGATTCAATCACCCGGCCGTATTTCATCACCAGGGTGCGGCTGGCCAGCAGGCGGATCACACCCAGGTCGTGGGTGACCACAATCATGGCGGTGTCCAGTTCGTGCTGGATTTCCAGAATCAGGTCGAGAATCCGTGCCTGCACCGACAGGTCCAGCCCGGTGGTCACTTCATCCAGGTACAGCAGCGGTGGCCGCGTTGCCAGGGCCTTGGCAATCTGAACCCGCTGTTGCATGCCACCGGAGAACTGCTTGGGCGACTCGTCCATACGGCTAACCATCACATCGGTGCGGGTAAGCAGTTCGCCAGCCCGGCGGCGGATATCGCCGTAGTGGTTGAGATCGTTCATCAGCAACCGCTCGGCAATGTTGCCACCCGCGGAGATGCCGAAATTCAGCCCCAGGTTCGGGTTCTGGTACACCATGCCGAAGCGGTGATTACGCAACCAGCGCTGTTCCGCACCGTTGAGGTTGAACAGTTCGTGACTCTGGTCGTCGTCCCGGAAGATGGCGCTGCCGCGGCTGGGGGCCTGGTCGAAATACAGGGTTTTCACCACCGTGGACTTGCCGCTGCCGGACTCCCCCATAATGCCGAGAATCTCCCCCGGCTGGAGGCTGAAGCTGACATTGGCCGCTGCAACAACGGAGCCGCAGGCAGGGCACACGTTGGTGTCGTGCTCCGGGCCGGTCATGTCCAGGCAGGATGGGCACTCGATGCCGTGGATGCGGGTCAGGCCCTTTACGTCAAGAATCGGTTTCATTGGGTCACCTCCCCGGCGTCTGTTCTGCCTGACTGTCGGTTGCAGTAGTCGGTGTCGGAGCATTGCCAGGCTTTGCTGCCGTCTTCCAGGTTGAGCTCGTCCAGGAAGCTGTTGGTGCTGCCGCAGCGGGCACAGGCCCTGCGCTGGCCGTCCGTGGTATAGAAGTTCTCGGTGCGGAAGGGCACGTCATCAAACACCAGGGGGTCGGCGTTGGTGTAAGATGGCACCGCATAGATTTTCTTCTCCCGGCCGGCGCCAAACAGCAACAGCGCTTTGGACTGGTGCAGCCTGGGCACGTCATAGCGGGGGATCGGGCTGGGGTCGATCACGTAATGGCCGTTGATCCGCGTGGGATAGCGGTGGGAAATGGTGATCTCATCGAACTTCACCAGGTCTTCGTAAAGCTTGGTCAGCAGGCGGGCGTAATCCCCCTCGCCGTGCATGATTTTTCGCTTGGCCTCGGACGGTTCCACAATCACCAACGGATCGGGATAGGGCACCTGGAAGTTCAGAACCTGATCTTCCCGCAAGGGAGTCTCCGGCACCCGGTGGCGTGTCTGGATCAGCGTCGCTTCGGTAGTGCTCTCGGTGGTGGATACCTCCGGGCAAGTCAGCTCCGCAAACTTGCGCAGATTCACAGCGTTGACGGAGTCGTCCGAGCCCTGGTCGATCACTTTCAGGGTGTCGTCCGGGCCGATCATGGACAGGGTCAACTGTAAACCACCGGTGCCAAAGCCCCGGCCCATGGGCATTTCCCGGGAGGCATAGGGGGTCTGATAGCCGGGAATGCTGATGGCCTTGAGAATCACCCGTCGGATTTCACGCTTGGCGAACTCGTCGAGAAAGCCAAAGCCGTAACTGTCCTGGCTATCGGGTAGCCGGTAATTAGGATTCATGGGTTTCCTCCTGTGGGGTTTCGCCGCGTGCCTGGTACTTTTCCCGTGTCGAACGCAGCCGGTCCATGTCGGACTGGAAGGTGACGTAGTGGGGCATTTTGTAGTGGTTGGCAAAGCCCATGGAGTCCACGCCGTCGATGTGCATCAGCACGAACTCCGGGTCTTCGGAGGGGTTTTCCGGGCCGTCACGCATGCCTTTCTGCAGGGCGCGGTCGAGAATGGCCATGCTGATTGCCTTGGTTTCGTTGTGGCCAAAGCAGGCACCGTAGCCCAGGGTGAACTCGGGGGCCGCGCCCTTGGCGGATTCGGTATCGTCCGGCTCGTACATGGCAATGACTTCGCACTCGGTCATCAGCACTTCGCCGGCCTCGGTCAGCTCGCCGGTCACCGGATGGGGAAGCATCACCGGCAGGTAACCCACACGCAGCTCGGCCACCGTGGGGTGGATGTCGCCGTAGCCGCGCATGTTGGAATAGGCAATGGCCAGCATCGAGCCGGTTTCGGCCCGGGCCATGGTGGCCAGTGCCGCCGACCGGCTGACCGGGAAAATCAGCGGGTCCCGGGTGATGTCGAACGCCGGGTTTCGGTGCTCCGCTTTGGGCGGCAGCAGCCGTTCTGAGCGCAGCGCGTCCAGCACTTTCGGGAAGCTGTCGGGAAGCGACTCCTCTGGTGCGTTCTTCAGGAACGTTGATGCCATCTTCCGGAACGGCTCCGGTGACTCTTCGGCCAGTTCAAACCGCATCAGGCGCAGGGCGTAATCGTGGGTTGGCCCCAGCATCTGGCCGCCGGGGATGTCCTTGAACGCACTGGAAATCCGGCGGATCAGCCGCATGTTTCCGGTGTCCTGGGGCGGGGTTTCCAGCAGCCGGGGTTTGGTGGACCGATAGGCCCGCAATGCAAAACCGGCTTCCAGGGTGTCACCCTGCATCTGTTTGATGGCCAGGGCCGCAAGCTGGGGATGATACAGCCCGCCTTCGGACATGATCCTTGAAGTCAGCAGCCGGAGCTGGTGTTCAATGGCATTCAGGGACAAAGGCTCCGAACCTGAAACAGGCCCGCCGGCTCTGAGCGCTTCCAGGGCGTCGGCCGCCCCGTCGATGGCTTTTTCGCCACCCTTGATTGCAACGTAACCCATCAGTTGGTTCCTCCGCTGATCCGGGTCGTGCGCGGCAAGGCCACTACCTGAGTGTCGTCCACCAGAATCAGGTCGACGCCCATGGGAAAATTCCGGTTCCAGAGTGTTCTCTTAGCCAGCCACTCGCGGTTCAGGCCAGTAACAGACAGCGCCTGCCTATCCTCAATGCCGGGCCCCTGGAGTATCAACGGAAAGTCGTTGCTGTCCTCCAGGCTGGCCACGCGGACAACGAGGGTTGCGCCCTGCTCCGGTTCGGCCAGGGTGCCCAGCGCCGGTTCGAAGGCGGGCGCTCGACTGCCGTCCGCGATAATGAAGCCGGCGCTTTCAAGGCTGGCTTCGCGGATGCCAAGCCGTCGGGTATCGGCTGGCTCAATCAGTTGGTCCGGGTCTGCCAGGCTTACTTCGTTGTCGCACAGAACGGCGGCAATGCAGGTTGGCCCTGTGGCATCGCTGCACAACGGCAGTGGCTGGCGACGCCCGGGGAAGGAAAATGCCGTCATCAATGCCCGGAATGCCCGTTGCTGGTAAAGCGGGCTCCAGACGCTGTCGTGCTGTTCGGTGGTAAGGGGGTTATTCATCGTCTTCCTCGCTTCCATCACCCAGCAGAGAGAAGTCCACCCGGGTGCTGGCCAAAATGGCATTGCGTTCCGCCCGGGTTTCCAGAACCGCCGCCCGGCCGGTTTTCAGAAGGTCCAGCGCCTGCTCATGTTTTGGCAGCCGCTCGGCCAGGGTGGCATCCAGAACGGCCAGTGCCCGGGCCAATGATTGGCGGTCATCCAGCAGGCGGGCGCCGCCCTCGGAGCGGGTGCCATCCGGCGCGACGACCTCTACATGGGCGTGGCTGACCGGCACTTCGCCCAGAAAATACAGGTCGTTCAGGGCGGAATCCGGCAGTTTCAGAAGGCCGAGGCCGTTTTGCGGAAGGGTGACGTCGCTGACTTCGCAGTGTTCGGCGATTTCAGCGGCCAGAGTCTCGGCCTGCTCGGCGGGGGCTGCAGACCAGTACTGAAGCCACTGGCTACGCGGTGGCGGCCAGCCTGCCTCGGTTGCATGATTGTTCATAAGCGCTGCTCCATATTGTTCAGATGTCTATACATGTCTGTATTGAAATAAAAATGCCGCATCTTCAGATCATCCGTGACCGTATGCGCGCTGACAGCTGATCCAGCAGGAAAACGAACAGGAAGATGGCGATCAGAATGGTCATCACATGGCCATAGTCGTACATGTCGAAACGTCCTTTCAGTTCCTGGCCAATCCCCCCGGCACCTACCAGACCCACCACCGTGGCCATACGCAGGTTGCGATCCAGAATGTAGGCGGTATAGGCCACATACTGGGGCAGTACTTGCGGCATGACGGCGTAAAGGACGGTCTTGATCTTGCCGGCGCCAATGGCTTCCAGCGCTTCCTGCGGCTGCTTGTCTGCGTTTTCGATGTCTTCGGCGTAGAACTTGCCCAGGAAACCGGCGGCGTGCATGCCCAGGGCGAGCACCCCGGCGATGGGCCCAAAACCGTAGGCGAGCACCAGAAACAGCGCCACAATCAGTTCCGGCACCGAGCGCAACAAGCTGATAAAGCCTCTGGCCAGGGTGTAGGTGACCCGGTTCGGGGAGTAGTTACTGGCGGCGAACCAGGCCAGGGGAATGGACAGGCCGACAGCCAGAATTGTGCCCCAGAGCGCGATTTCCAGGGTCTCTATCATTTTGCCAAACACGGTTTTCACGTAACCCAACGGGTCGTAAAGCACTTCCGTTGTTTCGGTAACGCTTTCCAATTCCAGGGTGTCTTCATTCAAACGTTGGGTGGTGGTTTCTCGGCTTTCCACGCGGGCGAACAGTGGCAGGTCGTCGGCGTTGAAATCGTTCATCCGGGCCACTTCTTCGGAGGTCGCCATCTGTGGCGGCCACATGGAATCGGCCACCTTGCTCAAGCCCCGCACTACCTGGGATTCGTCGTTAAGGCCCACCAGATTACCAACGGCCTGGGTGGTCATGGTCACCATGCGGTCCATTTCGGTTCGGTGGCCGGTGACCAGCAATAGCGCAAGAATCAGAACGGCGATCACCAGATGTTTCAGCCGGAACGGCTGATCCAGATGCCAGTGTAATCGGGTGCCCTGGGGCGGAACGGGAATGGGTCGGGTGTTCATCACATGCCTCCCGCCGCTTCGAGTTCCAGCCTGTCTTCCGGAACCTGTGCCGGCTCGCCATCGCCCCAGTCGGCGTTCTGGTAGAGCCTGCTCAGGCGTTGGTCGTCGAACTCTTCCGGCGCGCCGTCAAAGACCATCTCACCGCTGCGCATGCCCACAATCCGGTCGCCGAATTCACGGGCCAGGTCCACCTGGTGCAGGCTGCAGATAACGGTGGCATTGAGTTCGCGCGCGGCGTCTTTCAGCAGGGTGAGGATGTCGCGGGAAATCTGGGGGTCCAGGCTGGCTACGGGCTCATCGGCGAGCACCACTTTCGGGTCCAGCATGAAGGCTCGTGCGATACCCACACGTTGCTGTTGGCCACCGGAGAGCTCACCGGCCCGGCGGTGGAGGTGTTCAGGCTTCAAACCCACCCGTTCAAGGTAGTGGCAAGCCTTCTCGCGCTGCTCTGGATGGAACCAGCCGCAAAGGGCTCGGGCCAGGGACACCTCGGGCAGGGCACCGGAAAGCACGTTGGCGGCGACACTGGCGCGGGTTGCCAGGTTGAAATGCTGGTGGATCATGGCGACCCGTTTGCGTAACTCGCGCTCACTTGCCTGTGTCAATTCAAGTCCATCAACCTGTACTTTTCCTGCTGTCGGTTTCATCAATCCGTTCACAGCACGCAATAGCGTGGATTTGCCAGCGCCGGACGGACCAAGGATGACGCAGAATTGGCCTTCCGGAACCTCCAGATCAACGCTGTTCAGCGCCCGGGTGCCATCTGCCCAAGTCTTGTCGATGGCGCTGAGCTTGACCATTGATGTTGGTGTCTGGCTCATGGTTGTTTCTCCTGTTGACTGCCCGCCACGGGGGCGGGCAGTTATCCGTTCGTTCAGCGCTTGTTGCCGGCTGCAAGAATGGACTGTTTAACGTCACGGTTAACGGCGTTCAGCATGTCGCCGACTTCCGCCATGGTTTCTTCGCTGACGTCGCTGGTGTAACGGTCAACCTGCTTGCCGCCATAGCCGCGAATCTGTTCGGGTTTGATGCCGGCCATGGTGTGAACATTGTTGAAGGCATCCTGCAGGCGGGCCTTGATGTCGGCGCTCACTTCCGGCTGGATAGCGAGGGGCGGATATGGCAGGGGTGCGCTTTTGGCAACCACCTTGATGTCGTTGCCGTCGATGGCGCCTGCGTTCAGGGCTTTTTCATAGGAATCGAAAGACGCGCCGCCAACATCCACCAGCCCCTGGGACAGGGCAGACAGCACATTGGCATGACTGCCGGCAAGGTTGACCTTCGCGGTATCGCTGGCCGGGTCAACGCCTTCACGCAACATCATGGCTACAGGAATATTGAAACTGGAAGTGGAGTTGATATCGCCCAGTGCGATTCGTTTGCCGCGGATATCGGTAATGCTGTCAATGCCACTGTCCTTGCGGGCAAAAATGCCGGAGTAGTAGACGGATCCGCCTTTTCTGACCGCCATAGCCAGCAGGTTGGCACAACCACGGTCATGGGCCTGCAGATAACTCACGGGGCCAAACCAGGCAATGTCGGCAGAGCCGTTGCACATGGCTTCAACAACCGCGCCGTAACTCTGGCCGACTTTCAGTTCAAAGTTCAGACCGGTGGCCTCTGATATGGCAGCGAAAATGGGTTCAAAGTCTTTCCGGGTACCGTCCTCAGTGCCACCATCGGCAGGAATCAGTACAACCCGTAGAGGCCGCTCGCTTGAACCATCGTTGGCGGCGGCCATAGCGGCGGCTGAACCGAGCATGGCAATGGCGGTGATTACGGACACCGCGTATTTGAGAAGAGAGTGCAATTTCGGATACATTATCAAAGCTCCCGTGGGGTGTTGATTCAGGTGTTCGACCGTTAGCAGACAGTCATGGGTTGATGCACAGTTGGATCCGGTCTGCGCGAAACCGGGTAATCACGTACTCGATCGGGGTCAGATCCCGCTCATGCACGTTGGTACTCTTTACCCGCAGCACGGGCTGGGTTCTGGGCATGGCCAGAAGGCCTGCGTCGTCGCCCTGCGGGAGCATCGCTGTGACCAGGCTCTGGACACGCTTGAGCGAGTAGCCATAGTGCTCCGCCAGAAAGCCATGCAGAGAGCCGCCCTCATATTCATCCCGGACTTTCCCGAACCTGGCTTCCGGCAGGAAGTGCGAAATAACGCAGAAGGGCGAGCCATCCACGGTTCGCACGCTTTCAATCCAGATCACCGGCTCCCCCACCTCAATGGCCAGGCGCTCGGCCACCCGCTTTATCGCAGGCAGAACCTGTTTGCGAACTATGCGCCCGCCAGTAGACGCACCCATGGCCGTCAGGTTTTCGGTAAACCGGGTGTCGGAGCTGAGTGGGTAGTCGATCTGATTATTGATCACGAAGACACCGCGCCCGTGTTGGCGCTCCAGAAGACCATCGGCAACCAGAAGATCAATGGCGCGCCGGAGTGTGTGGCGATTAACGCCAAAACGATCCGCCATCTCATTTTCCGAGGGCAGCATATCGCCGGGGGCATACTGGTTCAGAACATCACGTTCCAGGTGCCGGGCAATCTGGCGGTATAGTGCGTGGCCGGTTTCGCGTTGCAGGGTGTAGAGGCTCATAGACATATCTATACAAGTTGATTTGCAAGAGAGCCTAAAGGACTAATGTGACAAAGTTGTGATGGTTTAGTGACGAGACTGCCGGGACCGAATCAGCTTTACTGAAACTTAAATTCCATCAATGTGGCTTGCCGGATTTGGGGAATGCCTACCGGGCGAATTTTTCGGACATTGGGAGCAAGATGGGTTTTACCCCGTTACTGCGGACATTCCTTAAAAGAGGCTGGACTTACCCCGGTGCAGTAGACAATCCTGGCCTATGAATGATTACATGGCAGAGATAGCCATGCTCGGCTAAGCTTTTGTTTTATCGATTTATGTGCAGCGCGGTTGATGGTGCGAAGTCAGTAATAATGATGCAGTCAAATTTCTGCAATGGTAAAGCGCGTTGCCTAACTGCTGTTGAACTAAACCTCAATCAAGGAAGATTATGAGAAGATCGACAATTACCCTAATCGTTCTCTGCCTGTTCATGGGCTTTACCATCTCGGTAATGGCGGGCGCCGAGCAGTCGCTTCTGGCCTTCGGTGTTCAGCTGATGTCTAGCCCGGATACCGCCCAGGTTGTCATAGATCTCTACATTCTCGCCGCGTTGGCCTGTATTTGGATGTACCAGGACGCGAAAAGCCGCGGCAAAGGGTTGGGGTTGATCTCCTTTCGGCCCAGTACCGGCTGCTTTAGTCGGGCGTGGACTATGAGAATTCTATCAATCAGAGGCCTTCATGGAGTTTAAGTTAAGGGAGAGGATGGTCGAGAATGCCCATCGGTATTTGCAAGCAGCATACATTCTGGCGAATACCGGAATGGAAAGGAAGCTGGGTGCAGGTCAGGGGTTTCAGCTAGCTTTGGGATGCCTGAACCAGTCTAAACTGTGGGGCCGATCTAATCTCAGCGTTCGTTCTTTAATCGAAACCAAAGGGCATAAAGCGCCGGGACAAACAATAGCGTGATCAGAGTGCCGACTGCCACGCCACCGATAAGGACATAAGCCAGCGGCCCCCAGAACAGGTCAAAGGTCAGAGGTACAAACGCCAGAACGGCCGCCAGGACGGTGAGTACCACGGGGCGGGCACGCTGGACTGCCGCCTCGACAACGGCTTCCCTCGCAGCCATCCCCGCTTTGAAGTTGTCCTGCACCTGCTGCGTCAGAATCATGGTGTTTCGCATCAGGATGCCGCCCAGGCCAATCAGCCCCAGCAGCGCGGTAAAGCCAAAGGGTTGATTAAACAGCAGCAGAGCCAGCACAGCCCCAATCAGCCCCAGTGGCGCGGTGGCAAGAACAGTCAATGTGCCGATAAATGAACGCATCTGAAGCATG
>Ga0207884_1000609_pt1 | contig 19412 bp, 18 predicted proteins | sample MalvirmetaMSP144_FD_184236 | JGI IMG/M metagenome (GOLD analysis project Ga0207884, IMG submission 184236) | Marine viral communities from the Deep Pacific Ocean - MSP-144 (SPAdes) | ecosystem: Environmental > Aquatic > Marine > Oceanic | place: Pacific Ocean | collected 2011-07-08 | reverse complement strand
CACGAGATTACCGACGGTACCCTCTACGCCCTGGACAACCACGACAAGCACATCCTGTACGGTGGTACCGAGGACATGCGCCTGATCTGCGCCTTCAACCCGCCGGTGACCGGCCAGGAAGTTCATGACGAGGACGGCGCCTACCTGCCGGACAGCGGCGATAACTGATCCGCCCTGATAGGGCAGCTGATCTGACCGCTGGCACACCCATGCCGGCGAGTCCCGATCTTGATGGCGCCACCACTGGCACGTTTGTCCGGCCTGCGCCTGGGCACTGGTAAAGAATGAGACGGGCTATGACCACAACATGGCTGCGGCTAGCATGTGAAAGCGCTATCGGAAGCACGCAAGTACGTTAAACAGAGTTTCCACGGAGGAGGTAGCCATACACGTCCAACAATGTCCTATGGTGACATGGGCCCGTGCACGCGGCTGTAAAGCGCGTTTTCAAAAATGAAGGGATTTCAACGGCGGAAGTAACCATCTGTAGCAGACGATCAATAAGCCATTGGTTTACCGAGCGAACGAACCAAAGCGCTTAGTGCGTCTCTTCGAACTGACTTTCCGCTGTAGATCAGGGGCGTGGTTGCTGTATCGGGGCTTTCTTAACACGCAATTTATGAACGCATTTCATCTCTGCGGCCAAAAGCGGGAGATGATGACTTCAGGCTTTTTAGTGAGGTCAAAATGTACAGTTTATTATTATCGGGTTGATCATCGGAGCAAATCCCTTGCTCCGACATACTGGTGTCCATCTTGCAATACTACAGCGAAAACTCCGCCAGTGATGACGTTGATATAACTCCCCACGTCACCGGCGAAACTTCAGAGTATTTGGGGCGGCTGCTCATTGGTGACGATGAGCCGCGGTTGCTTAACAGTTTATGCTCGATATTGCGTGACAAGGGGTTCGAGGTTGACGGTGCCGAGGATGGCGACGCCGTCTGCCAGCGATTACGAGAGAATGCCTATGATCTGGTTTTGTTGGATATCCGCATGCCTGGAAAGAGCGGTTTAGAGATCATGGCCTGGTTGAAAGAAACGGGCGTTGACGCTCCGGTCATCATTATCAGCGGGCATTCCGACTATCGCATCGTCAGGCAAGCATTCAAGCTGGGTGCCTGCGATTATCTAAGAAAGCCCTACGATGTAGATGAATTAATTCGGGCTGTCGGCGGCACGGTTTTAGAACGACGGCAGGCCCGCTCTCAGGCGGCTACGGGCTGGTCTAACCCGCTAACGGCCGATTTTTTTAAGCACACACTTGATCATCTTCCGGATCTGGTTTTTTCACTGGATGAGCGCAAGTGCATCAACTATCTGAATCATCACTCCGAGAGTCTCTTGGGATTACCGACAGGGGAGCTGATTGGCCAACCGTTTTCTCGGCTCGTTCATGAGGGTGACATCGCTAAGCTTCCACTGTTATTTGGTAAGAACGAGGTGGGAGAGTCAGTAACCCAAGAGATCAAACTTAAAACTTACCATGGAGGGATCGGTTACCTGGATTGTGACATTACAGTTGCCTCTCCGCTCGAGGCGAACGACACCGCGCTAACTTATGCAAAGCCCCCTCCAGCAAAGCCTCTTTTTTTGGGCATTGTGCGGGACATCACGGAGCACAAACGGACACTGGCATTGATGGAGTTTCATGCTTCTCACGATACACTGACCGGGCTGCCGAATAGGAGCCTGTTTATGGACCGACTTACCTTGGCTGTCAGTCAGGCGAGCCGTAATGGGCAGAAGCTTGCCGTGCTTTTTATCGACCTGAACGATTTCAAAGCGGTAAACGATACCTACGGGCATGGGGTTGGCGATCAGCTGTTGCAAAAAGTCGCCGCCGGTCTGACACATTGTCTGCGAGAGGGGGATACTCTTGCCCGCTATGGTGGCGATGAATTTACGGTCCTGTTGCCCTCGCTTGACGAAAAAAAGGACGCCGCAACGGTCGCACGCAAACTTCTGAACTCGCTCGAAACCCCTTTTCAGTTTGAGGGCACCGACCTTCGTGTCTCTATCGGAACCAGCATCGGGATTGCAATGTACCCTGAAGACGGGGCGGGGGCGGAAACGCTGGTAGAGCGGGCAGACATGGCCATGTATACCGTGAAACAGAGGAAAAAAAACGACTTTTATTTTTACAGCTAAGCATGATGGACGACGAAAGACCGGACAACACGTCGCCCTAAACCCGTCATCCAAACCACGCGGGCTCCCCAATGAAAAACACCTGAGACTTGAGCGACAATAGCCTTGCAGTAGGCTTTAAAACATAGTCTGGAGGAATTTCAAGAAACTCTGTCCACCTCGTCGGAGTCGTTGCCAGCGCTCAAGCGATCCAACAGCTCATTCTTCACGCTCAGCTCGGTTTCAAGCTGCTGCACCTTCGCTTTCAGTTGGTCGTTCACGCGCTGCTGCTTTTCAAGGGCAGCCTTTCGCTGGCGTAACGCCACGACTTGCTGCTCTAGCCGCACTGTTTTGTCGGCCAGACGACGATTTTCGCGCTCCCGCTCGCCCAGCTGCCGGGTCAACTGATCCGACTGCTTTCGAGTTTCAGTCACCTCCGTGAATAGCCGGGTAATCTCCCGGGTGGCCTGGGTCTGCTCGTCGCGTTTCACGGCTAAGGCTTGTTGCAGGTGGCGTTGCTCTTCCTGGACTTGCTGAATCTGCTGCTCATGCCGCCGCTGATCCTGATCGCGCTGCTCTTTCACGGAGCCGCGATAGTGCTCCAGCGCCTGCCGGGCATGGTTGTGTTTTTCTTCGAGTGAATTCACCTGGCGTTGCTTGTCCTGAACCTGCTCAGTCAAACTTTCAATGCGTTGGGCCTGTGCGCGGTTATCGCTTTCGAGTTTTGAGAGCGCCTCACGCAGCCCATGGATCTCCGCCTGTAAATCATCCCGCGCCTGAGCCAACACTGCATTTTGCGCCTGGTGTTGCCTGGTCTCAGCGGTCTGTGCCGTCAAGGCATCCTGCAGGCTGGCCACCTCGGCCTGGTGGCGCTGTTCGGCCTGCTCAATGGTCTCCCGCGCGTCCTGGCGTAATTGCCGAGCCAGTTGGCCCACCAAGTCGGTTACGTGGTTGCTCAGAAGCGCTTCGTCGTCCAGACGGGTGCTTTCACGCGCCTCAATCGCTCTCAGGTGGTTGCTGATGGTGGTCTTTGAGCCGGTGTTGCCCAGCTCGGCTCGTATGGCGTCGATGGAGGGGTGAACATTGCGAGCCAGAAGACGTTTACGGGCGTCCTCGACCAGGGGTTGGGTGATGCCGCCTCGGGCCATGATCGTGTCCTTATGTCTATTTCGTACTGTGGTACGTATTATGTAATTACATACTATATACACCAGAAAGATCGTTGGAAAGTACAGCTTTACAGACATGTGATAATCCAGAGTTATCCATTGTGATACCCGTTTCAGCGGCTATACTGACTCACGACCGGTACGATATGGCCTCGGACGACGGCCACGCAGCAGGAGATCACACATGCACACACAAGCCGATCCACTGGATCAGGTGTTTGCCTTCCGGGCGTTTGATTTTCGCAACCGGTTTCCCGCCCCATTACCAAGCTTTCGTGCGGCCCTTGAATGTCTGCAAAGTGAAGACGCCTATTTACCGGACGTTGACGCGGAGATCAGGGCCTACCTCAAAGACGGGCGCTCAATCGCGATTCCAAACAGTTTCTTCTGGGTGGAGCACAAGCAGTTCGGTTCATTGGCTGAGGCGCAAAGCTGGGTTCAAGGCCGTCAGGATAGAGCAGCCACGGGGTCTGCGCTGGACAGGCTGTCTGGCTCACTGATCACCAATCCCGACGATCCATTCGATCAACAGGTGCGCGATGCCATGGCCAAGACGTTCACAAAGATGGTTTCAAACGCGGACAACGATGCCGTGTGCGAGTCGGTCGAGCGCTGGTTAACAGAAGCAATAGCGGCATTGCCGACATCGAACGAGACGGGTGGGCCCAATGACGATTGATCGGTACGTTCGGGCGGCGACCCGCGACAACACCCGACGCAGCTACCGATCCGCAGTCGAGCATTTTGAGGTGACCTGGGGCGGGTTTTTACCGGCAACCGCCGATAGCATCGCTCGCTATCTGGCCGATCATGCCGAGCGGCTGTCGGCCGCCACCCTGAAGCAGCGCCTGGCGGCGCTGGCACGCTGGCATCGGGACCAGGGGTTCCCAGACCCGACCAAAGCCCCGCTGGTACGCACGGTCCTGAAGGGCATTCGCGAAGAACATCCGTACCGGCAAAAACAGGCCAAGCCCCTGGCCATCACCCAGCTCCAGCTATTGGATCAGTGGCTGGCCGGGCAGATCGCGCAGGCCCGTCAGCACGACGCACGGCGTCTCGGGGTCTGGTTGCGTAACCGGGCGATGGTCCTGCTCGGGTTCTGGCGCGCCTTTCGCAGCGATGAACTCTGTCGGTTAACCATTGAAGACATCACGCTGGCCCCCGGTGCCGGTATGTCCCTGTACCTGCGAAGAAGTAAGGGGGATCGTCAGGCCGAAGGGCGTCTGTATAAAGTGCCCGCTCTGAGGCAGTGCTGTCCGGTCGAGGCCTGTCAGGATTGGCTGGACTTCCTGGATCAACCCAGCGGCGCCCTGTTCAGGGCGATTGATCGCTGGGGGAACCTGTCGGACGTGTCATTGCACCCGAACAGCATCGTGCCGTTGCTACGCCAGCTACTGTCTGACGCGGGTATTGACGCCGTGGAAGCGTTTAGCAGCCATTCACTACGGCGCGGTTTTGCCACCTGGGCCAGCGCGTCGGGCTGGGAAATCAAAGCGCTGATGGAATACGTCGGTTGGCGGGATACCCAAACGGCCTTGCGTTACATTGAAGCCAAATCACCGTTCGAGCAGGCCCTGGTGCAGATTCCAACCGAAGTGGCGTCTTCGGTCGGCCAGCCGCGCCTGGCGGGCGCATCCCAACTGCGCTTACGGGCCTTGACCGTCCAGCTTACCCTGGAGCCGCAGCGTCCGCGAAGCCGCAAACACTACCAGGCCCGCACGGTGATCGAAGCCCATTGCCTGAAACCGTTCGAGGTGGAACACCAGACCGATGGACACTACCGCATCGAGGTGCCTGCAACGTCGGATGAGCATCTGGACGAAACGATGGACGACTTGATCGATGAGATACACCGTATAGCGTCCGACAAAGCCTGCTGGGTGGAGACACTGATCACGGACCCGGCCACCGGGCAGACATGGGATTGAGTCGATCATGAGTGCGATCCAGGATACAGCCTATCCACGGTTTCGGTCGGATATCCCACAACACGAACTCGATGCCGTTTACACGCCCACCCCGAACGAGCAACGCTGGGCGCGTCGATGTGCTAAACAACTTCAACAACGCTTCTTTTTGCTGGTGCACCTGAAGGCTTATCAGAAACAGGGTTTTTTCTGCGCGACGGTTGATTTGCCGCCCGACTTGAGTGGCTACATAGCGAGATGTCTTGGCCTTCAAAAACGGCCGACCAAGATCCAGCAGAGGCAGTATGACCAATCCAGTGCCCGTAATCGCCACATCAATTGGATTCGGGCCTACGTCGGCAGCCGAATTCTGGGCGATAAAGATCGCCTGTGGCTCGAAAACCAAGCCATAAACGCTGCCGAGTCCCGCGAGGTGCTGGCTGATATTATCAACATTCTCCTTGAAGAATTGGTGCATCACCGCTTTGAGATTCCCGGCTTCACGGTGCTATTGCGGCTTGCCAAGGATGCCCGAGCCACCGTGAATGACCGCTGTTACCGGTCCATCGTCAGCGAACTGACCGACGATACAAAGGCACTGATCAATGACTTGCTGGTGTCGCCACCGGGGATCGAGATCAGCGGTTGGCAGCGTCTGAAGCGAGAAATTCGCAAGCCGACCAATAAAGAGATCCGGTCCTACCTGCAACACCTCAAGTGGCTCAGGGATATCGTCGAGCGATTACCGAGTGTCCATGCCATTCCCGTGACCAAACGGAGGCAGTTCGCCAATGAAGCAAGAGCACTAGATGTGGCCAAGATGGCCCGAATCCCTGCACGCAAACGCTATGCCCTGGCGGTCGTCCTAATCCGGCAACAGTATGCCCAGGCACTGGACGATACCGCCGAGCTTCTGATCAAGCTGATGAGGCAGCTGGAAACCACCGCCCAGCAAAATCTGCTGACCTATCAAATGGAGCAGACCCAGCGCACGGATCGACTCGTGTCCTGCTTTAAAGACGTGCTGACCGCCATGGAAGCCGGGCCCAACCCCTGGCAATCACTTCAGGCCGTGGTCGGCGACAAGCGCCAGGAGTGGCTGGATGAATGCGAGGAACATCTGGCCTATGCGGGCAACAACTACCTGCCTTTCATGTTGCGACCGTTTCGCGCCAAACGCAGCCTGCTGTACAACTGTCTGGACATACTGACATTTCAAAGCACCTCCAGCGACACCTTGTCGATTCAACTGATTGAGCTGCTCCGAAAAAACCGTTCGCTGAAAGCCGAGACCCTGGATTTGCGAATCCATGCGCCGGATCTGATCGAAAACGTTCAGCAGACCAAGTGGACGCTCGATAAGTGGCGACGTCTGATTTTCATCCGTCCGGACAGCCTGACGGTTCACCGTAAATATTTTGAGTTGGCCGTTTTGAATCTGGTGAAACAGGAACTGAAGTCAGCGGACCTGGCGGTTGTTCACGGAGATCGGTTCGACGACCATCGGGATCAGCTGGTGAGCTGGTCGGGTTACGAACAGGAAATTGACCAGTACGGGCTGGAAGTAGAGCTTCCCATGGAACCGAAGGCGCTGGTCGGCCATCTCAAGGAACAATTAACCCAAGTGAGTCGCTCGGTGGACGCCGCCTTTCCGGACAATACACACGCCACAATCGAAGACGGTCGCATTGTCATCAAGCGGAATCAGAGGCAGGGGCTGCCGACGAACTGGCAGGCCCTTGATGACGACATCACACGTCGGCTTGGCACCCGCAGCATCGTCGACGTTCTGGTGGATGCGGAGCGTTGGCTTGGGCTGCACCGGGAATTCGGGCCACTGTCAGGCTATGAGGGGCGCGTTGAAGACCCCCGGTTACGCTTCATCGCGACGCTTTTCTGCTACGGCTGCAATCTGGGGCCCTCCCAGACCGCCGACTCTATCAAACAGCTGAACCGCCGCCAGATAGCCTGGCTCAACCTTAACCACGTGACCGAAGACAGGCTGGACCGCGCTATCGTCAAGGTCATCAACGCGTACAAGAAATACGAATTGCCCGGATACTGGGGGACAGGGCGGCGAGCCGCCGCCGATGGCACCAAATGGAATCTTTACGAGCAAAACCTGCTCAGCGAGTACCACATCCGCTATGGCGGCTACGGCGGCATCGGTTACTACCACGTCTCGGACACCTACATCGCGCTGTTCAGTCATTTCATCCCCTGTGGCGTTCACGAGGCGGTATACATCCTCGACGGGCTACTTGAGAACCGGAGCGATATCCAGCCGGATACCTTGCACGGTGATACGCAGGCGCAAAGCTATCCCGTTTTTGGGCTGTCCTATCTACTAGGGATCAAGCTGATGCCGCGTATCCGGAACCTCAAGGATCTGAACTTTTACCGGCCTGACCGGCGATTCCGCTACGCGCATATCGAAGAACTGTTCAACGGCCATATCGACTGGGCACGGATTGAGCGGCATCTGCCGGATATGTTGCGAGTGGCCGTGTCCATCAAGTTGGGTAAAATCACGGCATCAACCATACTGAGACGGTTGGGAACCTACAGTCGCAAGAACAAACTGTATTTCGCCTTCCGGGAGCTGGGCAAGGTCGTGCGCACCGGCTTCCTGCTCAATTACATCGACGATGTGGAGCTGCGCCAGACCATTCACGCCGCAACCAACAAGAACGAGCAGTTTAACGGGTTTGCAAAATGGAGCTTCTTTGGTGGCTCGGGCATCATTGCCGCCAACCTCCGGCATGAGCAGCAAAAAGTGGTGAAGTACAACCACCTGGTGGCGAATATGCTCATTCTGCACAACGTCGAAGCCCTCAGTCGGGTATTGCGCGACATGGCCGCAGAAGGAATTGCCATCACAGAGGATGTTTTGAAAGCGTTATCGCCGTACCGAACTCGCCATATCAATCGTTTCGGGGACTACACACTGGATCTGAAGCGACCGGTGGGGCAGCAGCTATTTGATTTGAAACTGGCTGAACTTGCCTCTCAGGGAGCGTCCAAAGCTCGGACGAGTGTTGAGGATGAAGCTGAATAAAAATCTACCCTAAAATTAGGCAATTCAATGGGTTGGGGGTGTTTCTGGGGAATTTTTCACGTTTGTCTGCCAACCCTCCATCTCGGCAGGGCAGCACCTGAATGAAAAGCTCACCAACACTTACGGGGCCCAGGCCCAAAACTGAGGAGTTACCATGAAACAACTGAAAACCCTTGCGGCCGGCCTCACCCTGTCGCTCAGCGCTGCTGGCGGCTTTGTCCAGGCAGAGGAACTGACCCCGGTCACTGTTGCCACAACCTGGTACGCCCAGGCTGAGCACGGCGGTATTTACGCTGCCAAGGCGATGGGGATTTATGAGGAGCACGGGCTGGATGTCACCATCAAGATGGGTGGCCCCCAGGTGAACAATGTCCAGTTGCTTATGGGCGGTTCGGTGGACTTTATCATGGGCTATGGTCTGCAGTCGTTCAACGCCGTCAACCAGGGAATCCCACTGGTGACGGTCGCCGCGTTCTTTCAGAAAGATCCCCAGTCGTTGGTAGTCCATGAGGGTGTCGGCAATGACTCTCTGGAAGCGATGAAAGGCAAGCCCATGCGCGTGCCGACCGCAGGACGCGTCGCCTACTGGCCGTGGCTGAAAACCGAGTATGGTTACACCGATGACCAGCTGCAGGCCTACGATTACAGCTTTGCCCCGTTCATCCAGAATGAGCAGACGATTCAGCAGGGTTATGTAACCAATGACGGCTTTTTCCTGGATCAGGCTGGCGTTAAGGGCAAGAGCCTGTTGCTCGCCAACTACGGATGGGAAGCCTATTCGGCAACGCTGGATACGACGGCTGAAATGATTGAAGAGAATCCGGAGATTGCCCAGAAGATGGTTGCCGCAACCGCAGAAGGCTGGAAAGCCTATTTCGAGAATCCGGAGCCTGCGAATGCGTTGATCAAGGAAGACAATCCCGAAATGCAGGATGCATTGCTGGCTTACAGCCATGCCAAAATGCAGGAGGAAGGGATTCTCCTGTCAGGCGCTGCTGAGGGCGGTCGTTACGGTATGATGACCCATGAGCGCTGGCAGGCTTTCTTTGAAGATATGGTTGAAGCAGGCACGCTGCCGGATGACCTGGACTGGGAAAAGGCCTTTGATCTCTCCTATGTGCAGGCGGTCTACGCCGACTGAGCAGAGTAGCTGATTAATCCCTTGAACCAGAAGGAGGACCGTAAAGGTCGTCCTTTTTTACATCTGGCTGGCTGCAAATTCTGCCAACGCATTGGCAACCGGGCCTGGCGCGGCGACCTGGGGCACATGACCGGTGTCCAGCGATACGATCGTGGCGCCCGGGACCAGCTGCTGCATTCGCCGTTGCACCGGCAAGATGACAGAGCGGTCTTGCTTTGCCTCGATGTAAAGCCTCGGGAGCTTGCCGAAACGGGCTTCGGTCCAATGGGGGACCAGTGCCCGACTGCCCTCGGCCTGGGGGGTGAAGCGGGGTACGGCCTGGTCAACGATGGGTTTGCTGACGTCCTGCAGGAAAATCTGGCGTATGGCGTCTGCCGGCACCCTGGAAACCCGTCCGTCGTCCTCCCAGGTCAGAAACGGTCCGATTCCGGACGCCTCTGGATGCTGCTCCAGCATGTCTCTGACGATGTCGCCAAAACCTGTTCCGGGCGGCAGCATCATTCCCGCCAGGTAAGCAACACCAACCACCCGGTCGGGGATGGATTCCGCCAGCTGGGTGGCGATGGCGCCGCCACCGGAATGACCCACCAGAAGCAGAGGACCTTCGACCTGCCCAAGCATGTCTTCCAGTTCGGCAACACACTGGCCGAGGGATGCATCTGCCGGGTTGCCGAGGCGTTTTCCGCATCCGGGGAGGTCGGGTGCCATGACCCTGAAGCCCTGGTCTTCGAGGTAAGGTGTGATGGTTTCCCAGACCCAGCCTCCGGCCCAGGCGCCATGGATCAGAACCGCGGTTATTACTTTGTCAGGCATAGGTCCTCCGGTACATCTCCATAAGGTGGGCCTCTACGGTTGTCGGCGGGTAATGGGGTTGCTCCCCTTCTGAAAGGCATGTGGGAAGGCAGGCGACGGTGTGGTCGGGGTTGCCGCTGAAGAAGAATGGTACGGAGAACCGTTCTTTGCCTGATGTATTTATTACCCTGTGCAGTGTGGATCGGTAACGATCATTGGTCCAACGGGCGATCATGTCGCCAAGATTGACCACAAACGTGCCGGGTATGGGGTCCGCTTCGATCCATTGTTCATTGCGAGTATCCCAAACCTGAAGCCCGGGATTGTTGTCCAGCAGCAGGACGGTGACGCCGCCAAAATCTGTGTGGGCACCGCAACCTTTTTCTCCTGGGGCCGGCTTGGCGGGTTGGGGCGGGTAGTGCAGCAATCTCAGTGTAGATAACGGTTGATCGCAGAAGCTCTCAAAGAAATCGGGAGCCAGGTCCAGCGATAGCGCCAGGGCCTCCATGATGCGTGCGCTAAGCGCGTTCATGGCGTTGAAATATTCGGTCATGGTATCCCGGAAGCCTGGCAGCGTCTCGGGCCATTGGTTAGCGCCCTGATTGAACCGACCCGCCTGCACGCGAGAATCTGCGTGGTCCAGTTCTTCGCCTATGTAAAAACCTTCTTTCAGATCAGGGGGTGTGCCTGGTTCCAGAGTCTGTCCCTTCGTTGGTTCATATCCACGATTCGCTCCGGAGTGGGCCTTATGGATCGCTTGCTTTTGATTCTCAGGCAGGTTGAACAGTGCATGTGATTCCCGGAAAACCCGGTCGATCAACTCGGTGGCGATGCCATGCTCACGGATATAGAAGAATCCTGTGTGAAGACAGGCTTCGGCCAGCGAGAGCGCAAGGACCTGTCTTTGTTGGTTGGTTCCACCCAGTAATGACAGGTCAATGATGGGTAATGAACCGTCTGGTTTGTGCGAGGTATTCATGGTTTTACTCCAGTGCTCTATTTTAAAGTTGTCCATATGGTCAGTAATTCACAAAGCGTGCCAAATAGAAAATGTCGGTGATCTAGCGGGTCGCCAAAAACAAAAGGGCCTTCCGGTTTACAGGTGTATTGGTCGGGTGTCTGGAGCGGCTTCATATCAGGGCGTTTCAGCATTTTTGCACCAGATTCGCGCGTCTCAGGGCTTTTGTAAGTGCCCGCTTCGCCTTGCCTGGAGAGTAATTTGGGCAGGGCATCGGTGGTCGGTACACAACTGAAAATTGGAGTTTTTTCAGAGATAAAGGCGAAATTCATTCCAATTTATCCGGTCGAATATATTTTCTGGCCTGTGATTTGCCGACAATCTATAAAACCTGACCGAATGATCAATAAAACTCGGAACGATAACCACCGAAGGGGAATACTCATGCACAAAGGTTTCACACGCTCGATTCTGATCGCGGCCTCACTGGCTGGCGGATTGATGGCTCAGGCAGCATTAGCGGCCGATAAAGTGGTCTACCAATTGGATTGGCTGCCAGGAGGAGATAAGTCTCCTGTCTACGTTGGTGTACAGGAGGGTTTTTTTGAAGCAGAGGGACTGGAAGTCAAAATCGCCAGTGGTCGCGGTTCAACTGACGCGATAACCAAGATAGCCACCGGCCAGGCCGACATCGGCAGCGCGGATATTGGCGCTCTGATGGCTGCCAAGGCTCAGGACAATTCCCTGCCGGTTAAAGCCGTCTACAGCATTTTCAACCAGGCGCCTCACGCGTTCTTTACCCTCGAGAGCAGCGGCATCAGCGAGATGACGGATATTGATGGCAAGAAAGTCGCCACGTCACCATTCACGTCGTCCAATGCCTTTTTGCCGTTGGTGCTGAAAGAAAACGGTATGACTGGGGACGCCGTCAACCTGACCAAGGCCGACCCCGGTGCCCTGGGACCGATGCTGATGAACGGCGGAACCGACGCCATCATTGCCTGGGTGACGAATATTGCCCTGTTTGCAGACCAGGCTAAGGCAACCGGGAATGAGCTGGTAGTGCTGCCTTGGTCCGATGCCGGTCTGGAGCTTTACTCTTCTTCAGTGGTAGCCAGCGAGGCTTTCCTGAAGGAGCGCCCGGACGTAGCCAAGCGCTTTTTGCGGGCCTTTGACAAGTCGCTCAAGTTCACCAGCGAGAACCCGCGCAAAGCCGCAGAGGCCCTAAACACCATGGTGCCGGAAGTCGATGCGGATGTTGCGACTGCTCAGATCGGCGATACCATGAATCTGGTCGTCAACGACGTCAGCGAACGCGACGGTCTGGGAGCTCTCACCGAGGAGCGCGTGGCACTAACCTGGGACTGGGTAGCGCAGGCGGAGAAGCTGTCTGGCGACGCTCTCGATCCGGAAGCCGTCGTTGACCGGACACTGTTTGAGGCTCTTTAAGCATGACCGAGCCCGCCACTAATCGTTCGTTTGTCCGACTTTCCGGAGTTGGTCACCGATATGATCCGAACCCGGCAATCCCGCCTGCGGTTACTGGTATCGATCTGGACATCCACCGCCACGAATTCGTGGCGGTAGTGGGACCTTCCGGCTGCGGAAAGTCTACCTTGCTGCGGATGATTGCCGGACTTCTGACCCCGAGTGAGGGTGACGTTTCGGTCTTTGGAAAACAGGTATCTGGGCCCCGAGATGACGTCGGCATCGTGTTCCAGAAACCAACGCTGTTGCCCTGGCTGACCGTGCGTAAGAACGTGCTTTTCCCACTAAAACACAAGTACGGTCGCTACGGTCATGACGACGAAAAGCGTGCTGACGAGCTATTGGCCATGGCAGGTCTTGAAAGTTTTGCCAACAAAATGCCGAACGAGCTGTCCGGCGGCATGCAACAGAGAGTAGGTATCGTTCGGGCGTTGCTATTGAACCCGGATATCCTGCTGATGGACGAGCCCTTTTCGGCCCTGGACGCAATGACCCGAGAGCAGATCGGGTTTGACCTGCTGAAAATCTGGCAAGAAAACCCGAAAACCGTGCTGTTCATTACCCACTCAATTGCCGAAGCTGTCCTGTTGTCAGATCGGGTGCTGGTGATGAGTAAGCGGCCCGGCACCGTGCTGGAGATGCTGGATATAGATCTGCCTCGGCCACGCACGACCCACACCATATCCGAGCCCCGGTTCGGCCAGTTGACTGAGCGTCTGAGGAAGCATATCTATGAGCCTGAAGCTACCTGAGGCCAGGGCAGGCCGCTGCTTTCTGACGGCGGCGCCCTGGTTGTTCTTTGTGGCGCTGATCCTGTTGTGGGAGCTGGTGTGCCAGGCATTTTCCCTGCCGGAATATGTCTTGCCGGCCCCATCGGCCATCGTCGATGCGTTTTTCAATGTTGAGATGAGCCGCTGGTTCACCCATTTGTGGGCCACTCTGCGGGTTGCGTTGATGGGATTTGCGGTCTCCATCCTGGTAGCGATTCCCATGGCCATTGCCATGATGCGATCGGAGCTGCTGACCCGTACCCTTTTCCCGCTGCTTGTTGTCGTTCAGTCCACACCGGTGGTGGCAGTGGCGCCACTGATCATTGTACTGATGGGTTCTGATGACCCTTCACGGGTGCTGATTACCTCTCTTCTGACGTTCTTCCCGCTGGTGGTCTCGACGGCTACCGGCATCAACGAAACACCCGAGGAACTCGTCGAATTTAGCCGCTCGCTGGATGCTCCCCTGCGTCGGGAAACCTGGCAGATCCGTATTCCTTATGCGATTCCCCACATTTTTAGCGGCCTGCGTGTGGCGATCACCTTGGCCATTATCGGAGCCGTGGTTGCCGAGTTTGTAGCTGCTGAAGCGGGACTAGGGTACTTCATACAGTTTTCTACGTCTTTTTTCCGAATTCCGCAGGCGTTCGCAGGGCTCTTCTTTCTAGCGGTGGTCAGCTTGCTGCTGTTTAAATCGGTTCAGTGGACGCAACAGATATTTTTCCCTTGGAGCCTGCCCGCGAAATAACGCCGAGCGGGCCATATGAGGTAAATGATATGCCTGAGTTGGACTTATTGAGTGATGTCGATCTGGCCATGATGCATCACGTGCTTGGAATGGCGGATACTTTGGCAAATGAGGGGGTGCACCCGTTTGCAGCGCTATTGGTGGATGGAAACGGAAACATCCTGATGGAGCAAGGTAATGCCTATCTGCCGGATCACGATATGACAGGCCACGCGGAGCGGGTGCTGATGACCCGGGCCAGCAAGACTTGGTGTCCGGACTTTCTAGCCGGCTGCACCATGTATGTATCCGCCGAGCCCTGTTGTATGTGCGCTGGGGCTGCTTATTGGGCGGGTTTGGGGCGAGTCGTTTATGGGGTCAGTGAAAATCGGCTGAAGAGCATTACCGGCAACCATCCGGAAAACCCGACCCTGGATCTTCCCTGCCGGAAAGTTTTTGAATCGGGACAACGGAAGGTTGAAGTGATCGGACCGGTAATGGAAAACGAGGCTGCCAAGGTTCATGAAACGTTTTGGCAGGCACACGGGCAATGAGGAAGGGTGCCATGACAGAAAGTCGAGTTGCCGTGGTTGTCGATTCCCGATACGGGAGCACACTGACGCTTGCCAAAGCAGTGGCGTCGGGCGCGGCGTCGGAAGGTGCCGAGGTTCGTCTTTGTCGAGTAGCAATTGATGAGCCTGAGTTCAGCGTGGATTCGGAACGGGCTGATTTTATCGCGGCTCAGGCTGAATTCCGTGCGCTGCCCAGAGCCACTACCAAGGATCTTGAATGGGCCAACGGCATCATCTGGGGCTCTCCTACCAGATATGGGTTGATGAGCACGCCACTCAGGGCGTTTATCGATGAAGTGGCACCGCTTTGGCGGCAGGGTGCACTTATCGGGAAGGTGGGGGCAGCCTTTACGTCCACCGGTGGTATGCATTCTGGCAACGAAATGACGCTGCTGTCGCTGCTGTTGCCTTTTATGCAGCACGGAATGGTGCTGGCGGGCGTTCCTCATAGCGTTCCTGAGCTGGTGCAAACCAATAAAGGTGGCTCCCCCTATGGCCCGACCGCGGTCACAGGATTTGACGGTACACGTGGTGTTGATGAAAACGAACGTGCCATTGCCCATGCCTTGGGAGCCAGGGTTGCGAGGTTATCAGGCTGGGTGAAACCCGAGCCAGCTTCAGTTGAGCTTGTGGCATATTCCGTCTGAGCTGCAATTGTCGGAGCAAGCGTGATGTTGTGTTGTCTTTTACCGCCCTCGGGCGGTTTTTTTATGCCTGTGCTCAAAAGTAGCGCAAGTGGCCAAGGGGTGTTTTAGGTTGGTGCGTTTGCGGGCCGTAGATTAAAGTTCCATCATCATGTTTTTAAAGCAAAAAATATAAAATTTTTCGTGGCATGGAGGTTGCTTTATAAAACCTGAACAAATGGTCAATTAAGAGCGGCGAAAGTCGCCGGAGCTAGGAGATTATCCATGAAGACGAAACTGAGCGCAGTTCTGGGTGGTTCGATCATGATGGCAGGGCTGGCCGCCGCTTCGAACGTGTCCGCCGAGGAGCTGGATAAGGTGGTGTTCGGAACCAACTGGTATGCCCAGGCTGAGCATGGCGGTTTTTACCAGGCGCTGGCAACGGGGTTATATGAGGAACACGGGCTAGATGTGGAGATAAAAATGGGTGGCCCTCAGGTTAATGGAACCCAACTCCTCGTGACCGGTCGCTACGACATGCTAATGGGATACCCCATTGGCAATATCAACGCTGTGGAAAAGGGGCTTCCAGTAAAAACCGTGGCTGCTTCTATGCAGGGCGACCCCCAGTCCCTGATCGCTCACCCGCATGTGGAATCCATTGAGCAGATCAAGGAAGAGGGGCTTCCGGTATATGTCGCGACCTTCGCGCACTCGACATTCTGGCCATGGCTAAAAGCCGAATATGGTTTTAAGGATGACGTCGCCCATGCTTACACCTTCAGCGTGGCACCTTTCCTTACGGATACGAACATTGTTCAACAGGGCTACCTGTCGTCTGAGCCATTCGCTATCAAGAAAGGTGGGATTGAACCGAATGTCTTTTTGCTTTCGGACTATGGGTACCCTCCCTACGCGACCACCATCGAAACAACTACGGAGATGATTGAGGAGCGGCCTGATGTGGTGAAACGGTTCGTGCAGGCGAGCATGGAAGGTTGGAAAAGTTACCTAGCGAATCCGGAGCAGGGCAACAAGCTGATCATGGAGGAAAACCCCGAAATGACGCCAGAGCAGATTGCTTATGGCATCGAAAAGATGAAGGAGTATGGGCTGGTAACGAGTGGCGATGCGGAGACCAAGGGTATCGGGGTGATGACCGAACAGCGCTGGACGAGGATTAAGGACTTCATGGTCGAAGCCGGCCTGGCATCGGCAGACCTGGATCTCAGTGATGTTTATACGCTGGAGTTCCTGCCTGAAGAGCCGGTGTTGCCTTAAACAACAATCCACACCCTGAGGTGGGCCGGTGATCGAGCCGGCCTGCTCCGGAGACATCATTATGACAGCAAGCAAGGTTACTCCCCTCAATCCGACACCATTTCACGAAACCGAAATATCTGAGGCCGATAAAAAGGTGGCAGGTCGGCCGGTTTTGCAGGTGGGAGGTGTCAACAAAATCTACGGCAATGGGACTGTCGCTCTCAAAGGCGCTGATCTGACCGTCAAGCAGGGCGAGTTCGTCAGCCTGCTGGGGCCTTCCGGTTGCGGTAAGAGCACGTTGCTCCGAATTATGGCCGGCCTGGGTGAGGTGACAACCGGGGCCGTGAAATGGTGGGAGCAGGATTATGGTGTCGTCGGAAGCAAAGGGCGAAAGCTGGCCTTTGTGTTTCAGAATGCCACGCTAATGCCCTGGGCAAGGGTACGCAAGAATGTTCGCTTACCTTTGGATCTGGATCGCGCGGGCAACACTCCAGAAGCCGAAGAGAAGATCAATGACGCGCTGGATATGGTGGGCCTCAAGGGGTTCGATGAAAGCTTTCCAAGGGAGCTTTCTGGTGGTATGCAGATGCGCGCCTCGATTGCTCGTGCCATGGTAACCGAGCCGAACCTGTTACTGATGGATGAACCGTTCGGTGCCCTCGATGAGATGACTCGAAACAAACTCAACGATGACGTCCTCAAGCTTTGGAAGGAAAACGGTTGGACGATTGTGTTTGTCACTCACAGCGTCTATGAAGCGGTCTACCTGTCCAGTCGTGTGGTGGTCATGGCCGCTCGCCCGGGCCGCATTGTGGATGACATCAAAATCGAAGAGCCGTACCCCCGTTTGCCCGATTTCCGGGTTTCCACGGAGTTTGCCGGGTATTGCCGGCAAGTATCCCTGGCTCTAGAGCGTGCCAGCTCAATGGGCGAAGAGAAGGAGGGAGAACCGTCATGAAGACGCCGTTGATAGAGAATGAGCGTTTTGTTCAGATCGCAGCACCTCTAATGGTCGGAGCACTGGTGCTTCTGCTGTGGCAGTTCACAGTCATGGCCTTTGAAGTACCGAAGTACATTGTTCCCAGTCCAGTGGATATCGGACAGTCACTGGTGTCCGACTTCAGCTCCCTGTTCAATGCTTTGTTGATGACGCTCAAAGTGACATTCCTGGCCTTTGCAATCTCGGTGATCCTTGGGGTAGCGGCTTCGCTTTTGTTTGTGCAGAGCAAGTGGATCGAAATCAGTCTGTTTCCATACGCGGTGCTAATGCAGGTCACGCCGATTGTGGCCATTGCGCCTCTGATTATCATCTGGGTGAACGACACGACCTGGGCGCTGACCATCTGCGCGGTGATTGTGGCGATTTTCCCGATTATCTCCAATACCACGCTTGGGCTGCGTAGCGTCGATCCAAACCTGCTAAGCATGTTCCGGATGTATCGCACCAGTCGCTGGCAGGAACTGGTGCGCCTGCGTATCCCGAGTGCCTTGCCCTACTTTTTCGGCGGGCTGCGGATCAGTTCTGGCCTGGCGTTAATAGGGGCCGTGGTCGCTGAGTTTGTGGCAGGTACCGGCGGTGCGAGGGCCGGCTTGGCTTATATGATTCTTCAGTCAGGTTACAACCTTCAGATTCCCAAGATGTTCGCGGCCCTGATCCTTATTACGCTGACGGGTATCCTGCTTTTCGCCCTTATGGTCTGGATGTCAGACCGGGCGCTCCGAAACTGGCATGAGAGTGCGCTGAAGGTCGAGCACTGACCATGGTGAATTCCGCCGACTCGATGCCATCAGCGGGTGCCGGGTACGCCTGGCGTAACGGTTACCTGTTGTTGGCATTCACGGCTCTGTCTTGGGGTATTAACTTTCCCGTCCTCAAGATGGGGCTGGGCTACAGCCCGCCTCTGTTGTACACAACCCTGAGGATGATTCTGGGAACGCTCACCATGTTCATGATTGCCCGCTTCATGGGGATTCTCCGAATGCCGCATCGATCGGACATGCCCGTGGTTTTCTCCGTTGGCATCCTTCAGAACATGGGATTTATCACCCTGGTAACCATGGGTATGCAGTTCATGCCGGCCGGCCGGGCGGCGATCCTGGCCTACAGTTCGCCGATTTGGGTGGTGCCTGCCGCTGCGTTGTTCCTGGGCGAACGGTTCACGCTGTTCCGTGCGCTGGGCACGGGGCTCGGGCTTGCCGGCCTGATGTCCATATTCAATCCGCTCGCCGTCGACTGGCACGCGGACGGCATGATGAGTGGGGGCGGGTTAATTGTCCTTGCGACTCTGGTCTGGACGGCGGGGCTGGTTCACGTGCGCCGGCATCGTTGGAGGGGCGATGTCTTGTCGCTTATTCCCTGGCAGTTGCTGTCGTCCGTCTTCCTGTTGGTGCCGTTAGCTTTACTTGTCGAAGATGCATCCAGCATTCGTTGGGAGCCGGCCTTTCTGGTGAACATTTTCTTCAGTGGGGCGATCGCATCGGGGCTCTGTGTGGCGGCTCAGGTTGGAGCCATCCGGTCTTTACCTGCGGTGACCATGTCCCTGAGTTCCGCCGCGGTTCCAGCGGTCGGGTTGCTTTCATCTGCCGTTATCCTGAATGAACAGCCGGGCGGTTCGGATATTTTCGGGTTCTGCCTGATTGGTCTAGGTATTCTGGTGGTCGGGCTAGCGGATCGACGTCAGGCTCAGCGCGCGCGGAATATTGCTTATCAGAATGGCATGAAATAAAAAAAATGCCTGCGTTTGCACGCAAGCCTCCGAACAAATTGTGGTTCCTCTCCGGAGGGCAACCCCGGTAGATAACGTAAATAAACAA
>Ga0207884_1000608_pt1 | contig 19416 bp, 13 predicted proteins | sample MalvirmetaMSP144_FD_184236 | JGI IMG/M metagenome (GOLD analysis project Ga0207884, IMG submission 184236) | Marine viral communities from the Deep Pacific Ocean - MSP-144 (SPAdes) | ecosystem: Environmental > Aquatic > Marine > Oceanic | place: Pacific Ocean | collected 2011-07-08 | reverse complement strand
TAACGCCGTGACCGAGTTCATCGATCACCAACGCCGCGCCAAAACCGTGGACCACCGACTGGATTCCGCCTGGTTCGGAACCGGTGCCGCTGTTAAGAACCGCGCGTTAGAGCAGGCCATGTCACTTGTGGCCTGAGCCAACACTACAAATCTCGAAACCGCCATAAAGCCCACCTGAGCCTGATGCTCTGGTGGGCTTTTTTTATGTCTGGAGGAAAACACCATGGGCATCAGTGCGAACACCATTAAGAAACAACGACCGGCATTGCGCCTGGTCTCCACCAATGGCCTCAGCCGGGATGAGTGGCTGAAGGTGCGCAAGCGGGGCATTGGCAGTAGCGATGCCGCTGCCGCCGTCGGCATGAATCCGTATCAATCCCAACTGGAACTCTGGATGGTCAAGACCGGCAGGGATGCTGGCCTACCAAAACCGGATTCGGACGATCCCGCTTCGCCGGTTTACTGGGGCCATATCTTGGAACCGATTGTAGCTGAGCAATACAGCCAACAGACTGGACGAAAGGTTCGCCGGGTGAATGCAGTACTGCAGCACCCAGATACGGAAAAGCACTGGATGTTGGCCAACCTGGATTACTCCGTGGTGGCTGATGACGACGTGCAGATTCTGGAGTGCAAAACGGCAGGGGAGTTCGGGTCACGTCTCTGGAAGGAGGGCGTGCCGGACTACATCCAATGCCAGGTTCAGCACCAACTGGCTGTCACTGGCAAACAGGCGGCAGACGTGTGCGTTCTGCTGTGTGGCCAGGAGTTGAAGATCTATCGCCTCGAACGGAACGAGGAGCTCATCGAAGCCCTTTATGTGCTTGAACGCCAATTCTGGGATTTCGTGGAAACGGATACGCCGCCACCCGTTGACGGAACCGATTCTGCAGAACGAGCCTTGCGTCATCTGTATCCATTGGACAGAGGCGAGACCCTGGACTTCAGCCAAAGCAAAGAACTATCCGATGTATTCGACGAGCTGTTGGCCATTCGCTCGGAAATGGAAAGTCTCAAATCCACCGAATCCCACCTGAGACAGCGAATCGAAAGCCAGATGGGCGAAGCCTCAAAAGTAACCTTCCCCAGTGGCAGCGTCAGCTGGAAGCGGAGCAAGGATTCCGTAGGACTCAACGTGAAGCAACTGTTGAAGGATCAGCCAGAGCTTCTGGAGCAGTACCCACTTACCAAGCCGGGCAGTCGGCGGTTTCTCATTCAAGCATAACCCCCCATTGGCCACGCGGGCGTGACGAGTGCCCCGTGGTCCTTTTTCTCAGGAGAGTCATCATGATTAAAGGTTTAGCCATTACGCCTCCCATGTTGGGGCGTATCAGCATTGGCCGGGTTGTTGAAAAGAACGGCATCCGGCTGCCTCAGAAAGACGACCAGTTCACCATCACGTCACAGGTCCAGGAGAAAGGTGGATGGATTCCTCATCCACTCGACGAGGAGCTGCGGAAGCAATCTCCGGGCAGCAAGCTGCGGACCATCCCGGTGCGCATGCTGTTCAACGATGCGGATCTCAACCTCAGGGCTGAATACACCATGTTTGACCGAAAAAGCGGGCGCCCTATGTGCGTGGGTAACGGCGACACCTGTCAGCGCCTGACTCAATCGGGAGCACAGTCTTTGCCATGCCCGGGTCCGACGCTGTGTGAGTTCGGCAAAGGAGGCCTGTGTAAGCCATATGGGCGCTTGAATATGAAGGTAGGGGATGATGATGACCTCGGTACCTTCATCTTTCGCACGACCGGCTACAACAGTATCCGAACGCTTGCGGCCAGGCTGAGCTACTACCAGGCAGTCTCTGGTGGTCTATTGGCGTTCATGCCGTTGGACCTGAAGCTTCGGGGCAAAAGCACTCGGCAGAGCCATGGAACCCCCGTGTATTACGTCGATCTGGTTGTCCGGGACGGAATGAGCCTGATAGAGGCCATCACTCATGCCCGGGACAAATCATGCCAGTTTCAAGAAGCCGGCTATGACCAGGAAGCGCTGGAACGATCCGCAGAAAGTGGCTTCGGGAACAGCCTGTTTGAAGAACTGGGAGGGGAGCTGGGTGATGTCATTGAGGAGTTTTTCAGCTCTGATGCCGCCAAGCCCGAGACCAGCGGTTCTGAGAAAAGCCCCCAGAGCCACCTGCAAGCGATTCAGCGCGAGCTTTCTGGCAGAAGAGGCAGAACTAACCTCTCAAGTCAGCAATCGGCACCGGGCTGATCAATATCCGGTAACAGTTCGCAAGGGCGGCAGCCAAGGCAGTGGGCAATGAGGTAGAGCTTCTTTATGGTCAGGTTTACCTGGCCTCGCTCGATCTTGCCCACATAGCTTCTGTCAATACCGGAAGTGTACGCCAGCTGTTCCTGCGTAAACCCTCTCGCCTTCCGAATTTCCACAAGCCGTCTACCAAGAGCCGTGTTTAACTTTTCGCTCATATTCAGCCCCGTTTAGTTGGCTCGAATATGAGGTTTTGAGGTTAATTGCTCCACGGCATATACTACCCATTTCGCCCCAGAATCGGGCGATAAGTCGCAGTTACAGGGAATAGATTCAGCGACAGCTGGCTCTGGTTCGTGAGCTGCACGTTGTAACCAATGGAGAATAACTTATGAAAACTAGAGCGCTGAGACCGTTCGCCATAGCCACCTTGGGAACACTCACCCTTGGTCTTTCAGGATGCTTCGGAGGAAGCTCATCCAGTTCAGGAAATTCCAGCTCACCCAATACGGGCGAAGAAAGCAGCTCACTAATGACGCCAACATCGCAACTGAGTGGCAAGCAAACCGGGAGTTTCCAGGATGCCGCTGTTGAAGGGTTGACCTACTGGACCGCCTCAAACGGTCTGGGTCAAACCGGAGAGAACGGTGCCTTTAACTTTGAACCTGGCGAAGTGGTCGCGCTGTACCTGGGTAATGAATTGGTCACGCTGACCGATGCCGAGCTGTATTCCACGCCGATGGACACGCTCTCCGTACGCACCATCACCCAGCAAGGCTCAGGACATCCCAATCAGGGCCTTAACGTGCTCAGGCTGTTGCAGACCATCGACTCCGGTGTTGATGAGGCGACAATCGTCATTCCCGATAGCTTCCACGCTGATCGCAACGGGAGCCTGGTTGGGCTGAACTTTGCGCAAAGCACAGCCGACTTCGCCGCTTCAAATGAGGTGGACACCGTCCTGACCGCAGCCGGCAGACAGGGCGATGAGTTGGTTGATAGGAGTGTCGCTGCAGCTCACCTCAAGCAAACGCTCGAAAACCTCGACTACAATGTCATCGACCTGCGAGGAACGTGGGTCGCGACCTCCACATATTTGAGCGAGTTTGGCGCCACGCCTGACTCCTCGTGCGTGGATGTGGGCCCAGCAACTTGGGTCGTCGGGGACGAAACCGTGTTCCTGTCTGGTGTTGAGCTGAACAGCGAAACCAGCGGGGGCGTTACCACTTGCTCCGGTGAGGACTACGCCAACGCCGACACTAGTGACTGGCCGGGTGTTAGCAAAGCGACCTACAACGGTGTGACCGGGGTTGAGTGGCTGATCGCCGATAACGGTGCGCTGGACTTCGACTGTGGTCCGGAGTGCACCTTGGCTGAACTGCGGGGCACTATCGATGACTGGGAAGAGCGTTGCTTGGCCGATGATTTCTACGCAACCAAGAGCGAAGGTGATCTGATAAACTTTGGTCAGGACACCGACTACTGTGCAGAGAGCGATCAGCACAACGGCCCGGTTGTTGGCTACTCTGAGGTGACCTATGTAGATCGTCTGGGTGGTGACCGCCTCCTGAGAGTAAAGCGTGACTTCTTCGCGTCATTCGCGCCAGCGCCAACGGCCGAGCGGGCCACAGGCTTCCAGGAGAACGGTTTTGTTCAGGACGTCATGAACCGTAAAGTGGCGTTGGAGCACACTGTGGATCTGACTCAGGGCGAGTGGGTGGAAAAGCTCATTTCCGCAACCGATACCCAGACGGTGGACGGTGGTGCCTACGTTTTTCCTCGGGACAGTGGCAACGTGGCACTGGAGTGCGCCAGTGGCTTTGACGCCTGTACCTGGGAAGAGCTGAACGACAGCTATGAGGACGGTGAAGGTAACATTGTGCAGTACATTTACGTCCGAGACACCGATGTTATTAATTGGGTGAAAGGTAATGCGGTCGGTACTCTGACCCTCACCTTCGGCAATTGATTGGTCTTGAGTTGCTGGCGGGTACGCCAGCAACTCACAGTGTGGTTTTGCTTCGGTCACATTCTCGGGAGTAACTAGGGGGGAGCGTTACGCTCCCTGATTTTTTGTTTTAACTGGTAGTGGCAGGTGCGAAAGTGCTCTTCAGAGGCGTGCTGACCATACTCTTGAGGCATTTTGATAACTAGCGATTGAAATCGTCTAATTTTGACCGCCCCCTGAGTGACGTCCAAATGCCCAGTTATTCTGTTGGTTTTGTTGGTGGCGCCGCTGTTGTTAACGCGGTAATGATTTCAGGTAACGCCGCAACTGCGATAAGAAAAACCAGTGAGCCGATGACCATTCCAGTATGGGTCCACCGCAAAGTCTGTTTATACAGCTTTACAGCATCCAGCACTGGGCCGAGTGCAAGTTCCGCATAGTCAGCCCTGGATAAAGCCAGATGAGTATTTCTGTGCCACTTGCGCATATGTCGCAGGTCGTTTACGAGAGATTTGCTGCTTACTCGACGTTGAAGGAGTAAGCCTGACCAAATAACCGCGAGAAAAATGAAACAAAACACCAAACTTAGAACCGTAGATACCTCTCTTCCGGTAAACATAATTAGGCGTATGCCAAGCCCTGCAGCAAGAGCTGCAACACCAGCTATGAAACCTCCCGAGAGTCGATGAGCTTTTTCGATAATTTTTGAAATATCCTCCCCAATTACTTTACGTAGGTCAGCCATGGCTTTTACGCTTTCGGCGGATTTTGATCGCACGTATGCTCTATGGTCCAGCCGGGCTCCATCAAGCGCTTCAAGGATGATGTGTCCAATGATATTGGGCCACGATGGACTCGAGTGTTCGTTGTCAGGAGCTAGAGTAGCCAATCTTCGGATGAGTACTTCATGCCTCGCCTCTGTGTCATGGTGCACCAGCATCCATTCAACGGCTTCGCAAAGTTTTGGGTACCAATTGGGCGAGATTTCCTCTGGGTTTGCTTCAAGTGTAAAGGTTCGCCGACGTGCGCCGTTGAGAGACACCTTTGTTCGGCCATCTTCTTTCCATATTTCTGAGGTCAATAAGCACGATAAGCGCTGCGATGCGAGGCTCTTCCAGGTTTCCCAAATATCACCCGAGCCGGGTTCACCAAGCAGCATCCACATATATGGATCTTTTGGAACGACAGAGCCGGTAAGGTCTCTTACCAATGCTCGGCGAGGGTCGATGTCATTATGGTCGCGCGGTCGCGTGCATTTAATAGGAAGCGCTTCGCCGGTCCAAGGTAGAACGCGAAATCGGCGTGTATTAAAGCCGTTAACTTCATCTAAGACTCTGATTTCATAGAATGCTTCTAAACTGTTGTCTTGAAGTGCAGCCTTGAACCCTTTGGCAGTAAGAAAGTAAGCTGATCCCTCCACCGGCTTGGAAACGCTGATGTTGACCTCACTACCTGGTGAGTCCTCAATGCTGATTTCGCTATACTCACCATCGCGAATTGTTAATTGCCAGCCGTCAGAGTTGTTGATTTCTTGTTTAATAGCTTCCAAGGCATTTGCTTTAAAATTGGCGACAGTGCCACTGACAGAAAATTGATCAAGCGTTTCACTGAAGCTGTACTCACCGCTGAAGATTTCAGTCAGATAGCCGAGGCATTTTTTCGAGTTCATCGTCTCGTTCCAGGCCAGTCGCATTGATAGTGATCGTCACGCCACCGTTATCTGTGTTTTGGACCTGAACTTTGTCGTCCTTCTCATGATTTTTATTGAAGAGTACCGTAATCCCTTCGTTTGTAATTACGCGGCGGTATTCTGCTGGCGGTAGGGAAGTTCCTTCGAAAGCAAATGCTTCACTGGCGAGGCCGCAGCTACTCAAGCGACTTCGAAAAGTGGTTAGGATTTTCGCATCCGGAGAAAGTCCCTGAACAATCGATCCCAGAAACTCTTCAGGTTTTTCGTGATCAAAACCATCTAATCTAGCCATCGCTTGTCGAACATGGCGCTTGGGTGCTTTAGCAATCTCAGCTGGCACCTCGTCTTTATGCGATTTTATTGCATGAAAAGCCGCATCTGCCAATCGTGTTGTCATTTCGGAAGGTTCCATCGCGCGTTTTATGTCGAGAAAATTAGCAAAGTGCTGACTGGCATCTCTGTAGCGACCCGAAGCATGATCAATAACAACGATTTGATCTTCTTCTGCTGATTGTCCAAATCGAATAACTGCAGATTTTTGCATCGATTTGCGATCTTGTGTGAACGTTTCTACAAGGCTTTGAAGGTCTGGGATGGGGTTCCCATCTGGGTCAAGTTTAGGGGAGCCCTTCTCATCTTTTAAATATGAAGAGGCTACCACTTGTTGATACTCATACTTGATCACTGCACAAATTTGCTCTCCGTTTGAGGTGCGAAGTAAAAATAACATCAGCACACCAGGAGCAAGACGTTTGTCCTGCTTTACTTTGTCCTTAAAGCGCGCGGCCAGGTCTTTAGAGACTTTGACGAACTGATCCGTTGCGTCACTTCCTTTGAGAGTCTTACGCAGAAGATCCGGAATACCTGACCCAGGAACAAAGACATAACTCGAGCCCTTTAGTGTTTCTTTAACGCGCTCGGAAAAGAAATCTGCACACTGGGGAGGTTGAACCTCTGCCAGATAAGTTGGGTCGGTCGACTCTGGCTTAACAACGTGAAAAATCATTCGCTCAATAACGAGAGCGCTGATTTCGTCATCGTTCAAAATGCTCATGCTGGGCAGGTCCTTTATGCTTCGCGTGCTAAATTGATGCAAAGCTGGTTGGAGATTGATTTTAGACTCACGCGATTCTTTGAAGGGGAAAGTCTGTAGAGACGAATCGTTGATGCCCAATTTCAACTTAGTCGTTGAAAAGTTTGCTGTAAAGTCAGTTTTATTGGTTGGAGGTCTCACCTTTGATTCCGGCATTTATCCCATCCTGAGCCTCTCGTAGCCGTGAAATGATGGCCTCAAAGTCATCCGGGATACCAAAAAACATCCTGCCCTCAATTGCCGCCGTGTGATCAGCTGCAATCTGGTCAAGTCGGTCATCTTCGGGAACGAGAACCAGTTTACCCTCCAGCACCGCCTCAAAACTCACGCCTTTTTGCGCCCATCGCTGGCTCTTCATAGCCACTACGTCAGCCATTGCCTCCATGGTATCGAGGAGGCCAATGAAATCATCTTGCTGAAGAAGACGGTCCACGTCGTACCAGTGCCGTGCCAGTCGGTGAGGGTCCGGGTCTTTTTCCTGAGTCGAAAATTGGTGCAGTGCGGTAAGCTTTTCCCAAAGAACATACCCTGGGTGATATGCGGCAACCGTCGCTTGAGGAAACGTGATGGCCTGAAGCTCTTCCAGTTCTGCAAGATAGCATCCGACATTATGGCTTACTGTTGGTCGGCCCCGATTTCGGCCACCGAATTCCAGCAGGATGTAGTCGAGCTGGTAGTTGCTGTCGTAGCTGCTCAATCTCGGAAAATGAACGTTGACCTTTTCCCCTTTCGAGTCAGGTTCCAACTCCGCTCGTAGCCCCTCAATCTCATACTCGGCCAGTCTTTCGTTGAGACGATCAACCAGGTTTTCAGACCATTCGGTTAGCAACTTTGTCTGTCGGTCGCGGAATTTCTTTTTCTGGCTGTTGCTCTGAGTGGATTGCTCCCACGCTGCGATTTCATCAGGTTCACCGGCAAGATCACTCCAGTGAATGGAGAGATCAATATCTTCCGAGAAGCGTTCAATGGCTCTCCAGCATTTGCTCAGGGCGGTACCGCCCTTGAAGGCGGTTGAGTGAGCGCCAAGCAGGTTTTCGTCGTAGAGCAGGCGAAGGGCTTCCGCTACCCAGATATCCTTCTCAAGGAAGTTCTGGGCCAATCCAGCGGGATGCTTTTGGGCACCAAGGTTCAGGATGGCCTTCAGCTCGTCATGCTTTTGGGGATCGCGATAAAGGTCGAAAATATCCGTCAAGCCATCATTTCCTTTTCGAACTGCTCTAATTTGGCATGCCACCCCTCAGGCAGATGCGTCGACTTGAGCCTTCTGATGGCCGTTCGGCTTTCTGATTCGGAAAGCTTCAGCCTGGAAATGGCTTTTTTCAGTCCGCTGAGCTTAACGGAATTGGCTGGAGTGACGGTTAGGCTTCGCAGTAATTCACCTTCCGGGCGTGATTTCCATCGTAGCTTTGACTCCGCGACGTGCCGCACCTCAACAACCTCGTTGCCAACTGAAAACGTTCTGCTCGCCCCGTTACTCCAAAATACCGTTTTGACGGGGGCCTGTGTTTGCAGGCCGAGTCGATAAGCGGACTCAACACCTTGCCTCACCAGCGTGTAACCATGTTCTTGTGCCCATTTTTTAGCGACCTGTTCTGCGCTAGCCGTGATTTTGATGGATGGCATGCTAGCCAGGGGCTTTGGGCGAACATACATGCCTTTGGCCACGCGCTCGACCACGCCTTCTTGAGTGAGCCTGCTTAGTGTTTTTTGCACAGACGCACTCGAACCCAGCTCATGGAACTGACTAATTGAAAACGGGACGCCCCGCCTCATATGCCGCAATCGACGGGTTATTTTTTCTGACGTAGACATGGCTTAACCTGACATAGCGATAACACAGTGAATTTAGTCTAGCCCTTTACTGATGGGTGATGCAAGCGTCCGAATGTCAGGACTGTATTAGTTACTACTGCGAACAAAGAAAGGCTATATCTGAGTTAGGTGTCTTATGGTTGTTCATTTAACGTTCTATTTCAGCCGTGCAATTGTGCCTGTTCGGCCCTCAGTGGGGTTGGGGGAATAACTCTTAAAATAGCTGATCCCCGACTAAATGGGTTAAACACCTGATACGGAGGGCTCTTTCTGCTACTTTTACCCGCACTACTCGGTCTAAAACAGGCTGGCAGCATGGCGGCATTCTCCGTCAGTCGTTGCTTGCCAAGCCCATGCCTTTCCGCCAAGGCTTGAGGCAGGACGGAACCACTAAATTCGTAGCGAGCATCCCATGAGCACCAACATCGAGCAGATCAAATCCCTGCTGCTGTCTTTGTTACCGAAAGATGGCTCTACTGTCGGAAATCTCAGCCTCAAAGAGCAGTTGCGCACCCAGCATCAGTTGGAAATTTCTGATGAGGAATTTGATGCAGCGAGACAGAGCCTGTTGACCGCGGGGGTTGTCGGCAAAGGGCGTGGTCGTGGCGGTGCAACGTATCTTGACCAGGCAAGGGCCTCTGAGCAGTCAGCCCCTGCTGGATTTGAGCTGCAGGCGCAGGTAGCCCCGTCCCAGGAAGATCTGACCTTTGGCGAGAAGCAGAAACCTGCTCGGCCTCAAACTAATCGTCAGCCCGGTAAGAAAAGAGGCGAGCACAACCAGGTGCTGTCGTACCGGTACGACGAGAAGCGGAAGAATAATCCTCACGTGGGGATGGTCGATACTCATTCTGATGGTGTTGAGCAGAAAATGACTTGGCAATATGACCCGCACCTCTCGCCAGAGTTGCAGTTCGATCCAGCTAGATCCCGCGTTGAAGACCTGATTGAAGATGCTCTGCAAGCCAGAGAGGTGGAAGCAAAACAGGCCAAAGATGATCTGCTGACTTGGTTGGACCATGCTTTGGCGGCAGACAACGAGCAGGCCGTTCGGGAGGTAGTATCCAATCTGAGAAAAAGGGTGGCTGACAAAGAGTTTCTGGAGCGGGAGCGCGAGGATCTTGCTGAGATTAAACGTATGCAAGCTCCCTATCTTAACTGGGCCGGAAAGGCGGAGCGAACGAGTTTCGAGGTGGATACTGTGTCGCTCCATGTTCATGAGCGTATTGATCCAGCGACGATACTTGCTGCTGTTCAGAAGCGTGTTAACGATGCCAAAGGTAAGTCCTCACCAGCATTGCAGCCCGATCTATTTCATGCTCCTTTTGAAAATCTGCCTCTCAGGGATGCCATTGATTTCTATAAGCATGAGCGGGATTGGGCTAACCGATTAATTGCAGGCGATTCATTGCTAGTTATGAATTCTCTTTTGGAGAAAGAGGGTATGGCTGGCCATGTGCAAATGATCTTTATAGACCCCCCATACGGTATTAAATATGGCTCCAATTTCCAGCCATTTACAAATAATCGTGATGTGAAAGATCGTAAAGATGAGGACCTGACCCAAGAACCGGAAATGATCAAAGCTTTCCGCGACACTTGGGAACTCGGAATCCACTCATATTTAACTTACTTACGTGACCGATTATTGTTGGCTAAAGAGTTGCTCAGTGAGAGCGGTTCGTTATTCGTGCAGATTTCGGATGAGAACATTCATCATGTGCGTGAGCTGTGTGATGAAATTTTTGGCGAAAATAACTTTGTTGCGGTAATCGCATTTTTAAAGACTTCCAGTGCAACGTCGAGCTTTGTCCCAAGCACATTTGATCATCTAGTCTGGTATTCGAAGAATAAATCTAACGCAAAGTTTCGACGGCTTGTTCGAGAAAAATCGCACGATACTCAGGGGGCAGGTGAGTACGTTTACTACCTAGATAAAAATGGCCAAATGCAACGCCTTACTGACCAGGACAGGGTCAATAAAGAAAAATTGAAAGGCTCGCTTCGAGTAGACAACCTAACTTCTCAGTCGGGAGGAGACTCAACAACATTTAAAGCCATCTATCAGGGCGCTGAGTTCAGACCGACTAGCGGCGGCTGGAAAACCAACTTTCTGGGTATGGATCGTTTGGCAAAGGCTGGACGATTGCACATAAGAACCTCGTCACTGAATTACCGAAGGTTTCTCTTCGATTACCCGGTAATTCCTCTGAGTAACATGTGGGATGACACTGCTATTGCCGGTTGGAGCGAGGATAAGCAGTATGTTGTGCAGACTGCCAGACGAGTCATTGAGCGCTGCGTTCTAATGACTACTGATCCCGGAGATTTGGTGTTAGATCCGACGTGTGGCTCTGGAACAACAGCTTACATTGCCGAAAAGTGGGGGAGGCGTTGGATAACCTGTGACACTTCAAGAGTTGCCATCACATTAGCAAAGCAGCGACTGATGACCTCCAGCTTTGACTACTATGAGTTGAAATATCCTCAGGAAGGACTAGCTGGCGGTTTTATTTACCAGTCCGTGCCACACGTCACTCTGAAATCTATAGCGAACAATCCTGAGATTGAAGAGATCTATGAGCGCTATTATCCGACTGTCGAAAGGTCTCTGGCAGGATTGAACTCCGAATTGCAGCACTCGGAAGCGAGTTTAAATAGCTTTGAAGTCCGAGAAGGGGGGCGAAAAGGTACCCAGTTAGATTTCTCCCATGGCAACGAAACTTTGAACACCCTCCCCACGGGGGAGGACGTCCCAAACAACTGCTTGCTGGAGTGGGAGGTGCCGTTTGCGCTCCCGGAAGATTGGGTGCCAGAGGAAGACCGTCAACGTGTTGAGCTAGGGGATCGAGCTAAAAGCGGCGAACTATCCGGGATTGAGTACTGGTTCTATGAATTTCATGCTGCTCGGACTGCGATGCAACGCCGCATCGACGAGAGCATTGCTAATCATGCCGGTCAGGAATTCCTCTATGATCGGCCCGAAATAAGTCGTAATAAACTTCGGATAACCGGCCCTTTCACAGTTGAAGCTGTACCTTTCGCAACAGTTTTGGGTTTGGATGAAGCGGATCAGCCAAAAGACGCAGATGTCACTGTGGCCCGTTCTGGCGCGACTTCTCGACATAGCTTTTGGCAGGAAGAGCTCTTGAAGGCCGGTATCCGGGGCAAAGGCGGACAACAGATTAAACTTCTGGATCTCGAAGCACTTCCCGGTGCTCACTATGTTCATGCCATCGGCACTGCTGCCGAGAGCGGTGATCGCGTGGCAGTCAGTTTTGGCCCGGAGCATGCGGCGCTGGAACAGCGCCAGGTGGAGATCGCAATGCGAGAGGCAGGTGATCTCTTCCCGCTTCCTAAAATGCTGGTTTTCTGTGCCTTTAATTTTGATCCTGAGGCAGCGAAGGATATTGACAATATTAAGGGTATTCATGCGCTGAAAGTTCACATGAATACGGACTTGCTCACGGAAGACCTCAAGAAAGGACGGGCCAGCAACCAGTCATTCTGGCTAATGGGACAGCCGGACGTTGAGGTACATGAGCTGAAAGGTGGCAAACTCCAGATCGAGGTGCATGGTTTCGACTATTTCGATACCAAGACAGGTGAGTTGAAATCCGGTGGTAAGAAAAACATAGCAATGTGGCAGCTCGATACTGACTATGACAACCGCTCACTTTTTGCACGCCAGATATTCTTCCCAATGGCAGGCAAAAAAGATGGCTGGTATAAGCTGAAGAAAGATATCCGTGCTGAGCTCAATGAGGATCTGCTTAGCCAATTTCACGGAACTAAGTCAATTCCTTTCGAGCCAGGCGACAATCGCTGCATAGCGGTTAAGATCGTGGATGACCGGGGTATCGAGTCATTAAAAGTCATCAGGCTGAATTGAGGAGGGAAGCATGGCTGATAAACCGAATTCCCTAGTAATCAATTCGCCTTATGACAAGCCAGATCAGTTCTGGTCTCAAGACGACAATGGACGCGTTGCCAGTGTCGTAAGTGGTCGTAGACCTGCCGCCTACGAGCTTTACGATTCGCGGAACAATACGCGTCGAGTTGAGGAACTGGAAACGGTTAACCGAATCCGTCAGCGTGTCGATGCGTGGAGGGAGGCTGGCTGGCCAGGGGTGACGAGTGTTTCCCGCGAACTGCTTAGCCACTGGTACTCAAGGGGTGAGTGGGACTCTGACTCGAAGCGCTGGATTGGTGGCCCAAGACCTTTTCCGTTCTATTTCTGCCAACTTGAAGCCATTGAATCTCTGATCTGGTGGCTGGAAGCTCCAGAGGATTATCGTCAAGGAATTTTTCTGCAAGGCGATGGCGGTCCCTGGGAGCGCATTTGCAACAAAATGGCGACAGGCTCCGGCAAAACCTCGCTGATGGCCCTGATCATTACCTGGCAGACCCTCAATGCCGTCACCTATCCGAAAGATAAACGTTACTCAAAGGCCGTTTTTGTCGTGGCGCCAGGTCTTACAGTAAAAAGCCGGCTGCAGGTTCTCAATCCTGGCAACGAGAGTAATGTTTACGATGAATTCGTGTTGTGCCCGAACGAGGCAATGCGCCAAAAGTTGAACCAGGTGGTTCTGGTTATCGAAAACTGGCACAGCCTGATGCCCCTCAAAGAGCAGGTACGCTCTGTCGTGAAAAAGGGTAAAGAGAGCGATGAGGCGTTTACCCGACGGGTGCTTGGCAAGCTGGCTTCTTACAAAGATATCTTGGTTATTAACGATGAAGCCCACCACGCCTACCGCCAAAAGGCTGAGGTAAAAGTCAGCAAGAAAGAGGCGGAGGAAATGGGGATCGATCTGGAGGAGGCGACCCGTTGGATCGAGGGGCTGGATCGCATTCACAAGACCCGCAGAATCCGCCGATGCTTTGATGTAACCGCAACTCCTTTCTCACCTACGGGCAAGAAAAACACGGAGAAAGGGCTATTTGAGTGGATTATCTCTGACTTTGGCCTTAATGACGCCATTGAAGCGGGTTTGGTCAAGACACCTCGAATTGTCGTGCGAGATGACGCGCTACCCGATGCGAAGACATACGCCAGCAAGCTCTACCATCTGTATCGGGACGAGTCCGTAAAGCAGGATCTTGCCCGCAAAGCCCAGCCCACTGATCCGTTACCGGATCTGGTTCAGAAGGCCTATGCGATCCTTGCTTACGATTGGCAAGAGACGGCAAAAAGCTGGGAGGCAGAAGGTCACACGATTCCACCCGTGCTGCTGACCGTCTGCAACCGGACGGAAACCGCGTCCCGTATCGAGCATTTCTTCAACAGCGGTGACTGCCTGATTTCCGGAACCCAGAATCCGCTGGCTACCTTGCGTGTTGATTCTAGGGTTCTAGAAAAAGCCGAGCGAGGGGAAAGCATCACCAAGGATAAAGATTATGCGGTGAGAATGGAGGAGATCATCAATGCATCCATGCTCCCGGCCGATAAGAAGGAAGAACTGCTTTCATTGAAGCAAGAGGAGCAGCTCCGGGCTCTGGTAGATACAGTCGGCAAACGAGGAAAGCCCGGTCAGAATCTTGAGAACGTGATTTCGGTAGCCATGCTGTCCGAGGGATGGGACGCGGCCAACGTAACTCACATCATGGGCTTGAGAGCGTTTAGCAGCCAGCTTCTATGTGAACAGGTTATTGGCCGAGGGTTGCGGCGGGTAGCCCACGATATGGATGAGAATGGCAAGTTCATTCCTGAATATGTGAATGTATTCGGTGTTCCGCTTTCGATCTTCCAGGAAGTGGGCGAGGGCGGCGAGACACCGCCTCCACCCAAACCCAGTGTGCGGGTAGAAGTCCAGCCTGGCAGAAACCACTTCGAAATCCGCTGGCCCAATATTGATAGGGTTCAGACCGTTCTCAAGCCAGAGTTGAGAATGGATTGGGAGGCGGTTGAGCCTCTGACGCTGGACCCGGCTCAAACGCCACTGAATGCGGAAATCGCACCTGCCCTGACCGGTATCCCTAATCTTGCACAAGCGTCTCAGATCGATCTGGAGAAGGCTGTAGAGGGCTTCAGGTTGCAGCACCTGACTTTCCGTGCAGCAAAAAAGCTTTTTGTCAGTAGCAGCGCCGGATTTGAGGGGGATAAGCAGTACCTGGCAGTACAGTTAATCCGTATCGTTGAACAGTTCCTGGAGTCCGAGAAGTTAGATATCCCAAGCCTATGGCACCAGGACCCGGTTCGTCGCCGACTTTTGTTCGCGCTAAATATGGATAACGTAGTCACCCATGTGAATCGGTTTGTAAGCAAACAGAACGTTGAACGCCTGGAAGCTTTGTTCGATGAGCATCAGCCAATCGGTGCGACTTCTCAGATGCGACCTTGGCTAACCACCAAGCCATGCAGGCAGGCAGAGCGCTCCCAGATCAGCCATGTTGTTTACGACAGCACCTGGGAAAAACTTGTGGCGGATGTCTGTGAAAAGGACGATGCAGTCCATTCATGGGCGAAGAACGATCATTTGGGCTTCAAAGTCCGGTACCTGTGGAATGGCTCTTCCCGCAACTTCGTACCGGATTATCTCATTCGGTTAAAGAATGGTCAGACCCTGGTGTTGGAAGTAAAAGGGCAGGATTCAGAGCAGAATCGAGCTAAGCGCGCAGCAATGGATGTCTGGGTTAAAGCGGTGAACGAGCAAGGGGGCTTCGGCTCTTGGTGCTTTGATACGGTGTTTGATCCGAGCTTGGTGAGGGATGTGATTGCACTGCATTCCAAGCAGCCTGTTTCTGCTTGATATCCGTGAATGAGAGAGTGAATGGCATTATTGTTCGGTAATAGGCGGCTGGTTTAGCTGAGCGCCCTTCAGGTGGGCGGCAGAGATATGCTCGCCCACCGATTGCATCACTCCAGAAAGGTTACTACCACAGCTGTGGTAGTAACACTCTTTGATTGTCGAGGCCTGTTTTCGGGATGAACACTCCCTATGCTCAGTCTGTATCGTAACTGTCATAGCTCCAAATGGTGCGACGACCGTCGTCTATGTCACGGTTTTCAATCGCATCTTTGATCCATGCATCCACCTCAGACTCTACCCAACCTTCTTTGTCATCAAACAGGGGAACCGGACTAGGGAACTTGCCGGCACTGGAATTGTTGATGATGTCTTTATAAGACAGCGTAGTTTTCTTCATGACGTCGTCTATTTTAAGTATGCGCATTATCTATAGTCCTGACTTGTTGTGTTCAGAGGATGTGGGGGGCATGTAAGAAATGATGAGATGCTGGTAAACGCCCAGAGAATCTGACGGTGGGGATTAGCCCCCCCTTGCACAAGAATCGTCCGCTCGTCGTCGCGCGTTCAACGATGTCCAAAGTGGTCCTGGCTATTTGAGTGCTTCTGCGAGCTCATGAGCCCTCAAGACCGGTGGTTAAGCGGCTTTGCCTAGCTTGGGTATTGTCCTTCGCGGGTGTCCAGTCGGTAGGATTCCTTGTAGGCAGATTCATAATCCACCCGAAGGTCCAGCCGGCCAAGCTCGTTCTCGATCTGGTCGAGGCTTTCACCGTCATTTAGGACAACTGCTATTGTGAGTAATGATTTCGACTCACCTGCCGAGAGAGCATAGTCGTCGGTGAGCAATGTTATTTGCTGGTGATACTGGCGTGTAGATAGCATTTTGTTTACCGTTTCTTTAACGTCAGTTATTGGATTGCCGTCAAGATAAACCTCAAATGCGCTGATAAAGGCAGGGCCAATCCCTTTGTTGATCAGGTCGACTGACAGGACCCCTTTGCCCGGTTGAGTGCTCAGGTTAGTGAATCTGGTTAGGTGAGGCCGGACGGAGAGTCGGTTGTGCTTCCGCGCCAGGACGGCTTGGTAGATAGTGAGACCGAGAGCGCAAATCCCGATTACGGCCGTCGTGAAAGTTCCGATAGTTCCAATCGATGCTTCAATCAATTTCGTTTCCATTTCGTCCGTGTATCTGTCTTTTTGTCTCAAGCTTCAGTGTTTCTTGTCTCAAGCTTCAGTGTTTCTTGTCTCAAGCTTCAGTGTTTCTGGCCAGTAGAGCATTTAGCTGTATCAGGCTCGATAGTCAATTCACGGAAGCGGGCCACTCCAAGTCTTGCTCGATGGCAGGTTTGGGGTTCACCTGCGCCCATGAACGTTTATATGGTTCATACGTTCGGTGGTTCTTTTGTTCGGATTCAACGTTCCGAATCAATATTGAACCACGGTCGCCAAGCGCCAATTAGACGATCTTCCTCGAAGAAGCGCTCTGCAATTGCATTGTCCTCGAAGTCAGTGCGATACGAAAAACCGACCGATGATCCGATGAGGTTCAGTGGCTCCTTCTCATTTGGAAATATATGCTCAATGCCCCAGCGCAGTTGGCAAGATGTGGTGTTCGGGCGCGCTTTACGGTTTTCTGGTTCGGTCTTATGGAGCCTGCCCTGTGATCCTCGTTTAAGGTGCAAAGAGAACCGCCTGTGAATGTTGGTCGTTTTGCCAACGTAAAGGCATGGAAACTCCAGGTCCCGAGGCCACCAGTCTTCGTATCTTACTTTCACCAGGTTACCCCCGGGGCCTTTCAGAACAACGGATCTATTCGATCTTAAAAGCTGTTCCCGATTTCCAAGCCACCAAAACGCATAGATGCCAGCATCCTGCGGCAGGTCGATTTTCCTCCCTGCACAAATTTTGTCGATGGTTCTGATTTGACTGGGATTATGCATCGGGAGTTGGCCTCCCTATTGGTTGAAGTCGTGGGACGCCCTCATAGGTTTGGTATAGGTTTTCCCAGAAATACTTCCATACCTTCTTGACCATTTCTTCCGTTGAAGGAAGGTACATCACGGGCTCCTCCAGACCGCCATAGTAAATAATCGACAATCTGTATTGGTCGCATGCTCCCTGGTTGAACCCGGGATGGTGCCCGCAAGCGAAGACTGCTAGGGCATCTCTCGCGACTTCTCCGCGAATAGTGCCAAAACCTTGCCTGCGGAGGTTTCTTAGGGCCTGGTCGAACTTATTCTTCGATTCCTCCAGTCTGTTATTTGCCAAATCATGCTTCGCTTCAAGCTGGAGTATTAGAGGTCTGAGGTGGTCAGCCGTCGGGAACTGCTTGAGTCGATTAAAGAGAGTGTCTGCTAGCTCCCTGGCATCGGTAGGTCTATTCCGTTTATCGGGGTCATTCAGTAGTTGCGAGAGCAAACTCACGAGTCCATAGGCTTGTTCAAGATCAGTGTTTGCTAGATCCAACATCCGCCATGCGGCAGCCCTTCTCACAGGTAATGAAATTGTGCCAGAGCACACCACGCTGTTCAGAGCGGCCCAGTTCTGAGTAGCATCGATCCGTTGATAGAGGTCGACATCTGTCGGTGCAGTATTTAACCAGTCGCTTTCCTCATACTCGATCTGACATGCTCGTAGAAGTTCAGCTTTTCGCTTGTAGAGCGCCATGAACTGCTCTTTAGAGCAAGCGAGCGGTAACTCATCTTGAATAGGGTCGGTGTTGCCCAGCTCCATCAATCTCTTGTTCAACTGGTTCGAGAGAAAGTTCAGGTTGCCATCAAGCGGGGTGACGGACAGTAAAGTTGTTCGGGCTTCCAATGGATAGCGCTCATCGAGCGTTTCCCTGAACAACTGGCGTTCTGTCGCTTCGTCATCCGTCCGCTTGCAAGTATCAATTGTGGTGTTGTAAGCCACCTGAAAGAGAGAGACCACCTGCATCGCCTGATTGATTGAAGGGTTTGGCAGTCTCTTGGCTTCGTCAGGTACGCCTATAGCCTCTGCAAGCATGAAGTAGGTGGCTTGGAAGGCTCTGGCGTAAAGAAGACGCTTTCGAATCGTTCGAATCGTTGGCGGGTGATACCGCAGGGATACGTGGTGACAAAAGTAGTCTTTTTCTTCGGCACTGAGCTGGTCGTTCTCGAGGAGATTTTTTGCCATTTCCTCAGGAATAGGGGTTTCAACACTAAGCGCATGTTCGTTGAGGCCCTTCAGTTTGACGAACGCTCGAGCCCTTTCGAAGTTTTCGTCAAGGCTGTTGTTTTCGTCCCACTCATAGGTTCCTTTGAACTTCAGGTTGAGCCTGTTAGGGAAGAACTCGAGGATTTTGTTGATTCCGGGCGTCCTTGCGCCCGTGTGCCAGTTACCTAAGGTTTTTCGTATGGATCTTGCATCAGCAACCGTGTCTTTTTCTCGACCACCAATCATGCTGGAGTTGGCGAGGGCTTGCGCAAGCTCATCAATCGATCCCGAGAGCAAGTCGAGTAGCCAATCCAGTACCTGAGTCACTGGCATTGTCAGCGCTTCATCATTTTCTTCCATTACCGCTGGAAGATACCAGAATCGCCCCCCGGGCATTCCGGGATCTGTTTTCTGCTCTGAGTCCCAGAAAGCTAGATGTCTGCCAAGACCGGGGGCATACACGTGCGTCGCCATCAGCCATATAACGTGTTTAGGGTTTGAATGAGAAACCCATATATTGCGTTCCAGGAAATTATTGACCTCTGACCACACTGTGAAGTTATGCCGGGCCTGCAACTGAGCGATTTCATCTACGCCAAGTGAGGATAGGATGTCATCTGTCAACGCCGGTTTAAAAGTGACCCACTTATTGGCAATATCGCCGGTTGAAAACTGACCCACCCTTGGCGTTTAAGTGTTGGTTAATAGATCCTGGCTGCTGGCTGAGATCGGTGCGATA
>Ga0207884_1000604_pt1 | contig 19496 bp, 19 predicted proteins | sample MalvirmetaMSP144_FD_184236 | JGI IMG/M metagenome (GOLD analysis project Ga0207884, IMG submission 184236) | Marine viral communities from the Deep Pacific Ocean - MSP-144 (SPAdes) | ecosystem: Environmental > Aquatic > Marine > Oceanic | place: Pacific Ocean | collected 2011-07-08 | reverse complement strand
AAGCCACCTCTGTAAAGGGGTGGTTTTTTTATCTCCTGAATGCTATTTCCTCTTTAATCTCTACTTTGTTTTTAGATGATGTTCTCTGACTTATTGGAAGAGGGAGAAGGGGCGATCTTCTTTTTGAAATAAAGCCAAATCAAGAATATACTAATTAGACCAAAACCAATAGCTCCAATTTGGAAGGTAAATGTGGAGGATAGATTAAGATTGGGTACTAACAAACTGTTAATTTGACTAAGTATAATTATGGGTATAGCTGTAGCCCCGATAAAAGTGGCCAAGTATTTAACTGGGCTGTGTTTTGTTAGAATCGAGTATGTCAGAGGGAAAACAATTGCATCTGAAATACTGATTAAAAAGAAAGGAGACAACAATAGTAACCAGTTTTCAGTAGTTAAACTCTCTGCAATTAGAAGAAGCCCAATCACTGAAACCATAGCTAGAGCAAAAGCAATTGTTAATTTTTTCATTTGGGCTACATAGAAGTATGTCCAAGCTATTGATGCAATGATGATTAAGGGGAATAAGAAAATAGACTCTATAGCTTGAATTGAAGGCAAATTAAGTCCAGAATCGCTGTTTCGGAAAAAATGAAGGTTCAGCGTATCTATACCTGGATATATGAATTCACGAATACCCCAAAATAATGGGATTAAGAGGAATACAGTTAAAAATGGCTTTTTGTAAGTTGAAGAGATTATAGTTTCAGGAACTAGACTGTCCTTATCCTGCCTCGATTTTGAGTTGGCGTAAATAAGAGTAGATACAATAATTAGAATACCTGAGAAGATAAAAATTCCTATGTAGTCAAATGAATTTAAACTCAACATAATAGCCCCAATGGCCGCTGCGATATTCGTGGCAATAATGAAAATTGAGAATCCTGCATCTAACAGTTTGGACGTAAGTCGGTAGTGTTTTCCAAATTCAGCGATTATGTTGATATAAAACATTCCAGAACCAAGTGAGATTAAAAATAACCCCACATAAAGACTGTAGATTGACCCAAAACATAAAGAGAATGCTCCAAGGGCTTCTACTACTCCGCCTATAATGAGCGCATTTTTATTACCTAAAACAAAATCACCCAATAAGCCTCCAATAGCTTTAGATAATAAGACACACAAAGTAAACCAACCAAAGATTGAGGCTATTTCGGTATCACTCATTGCCTCTATATGATTGAGGATATAATACACAATCGTACCACTAATTCCGTAGTACGATATCCTTTCCAAGCCAATAGACAAGTGCAAACGAAACGTTTCTCGGGGGTGGCGGTTGCTCTCTGGGATTCTTTGGATAAAATTTTTCATATACGGTTGAATTAGGGTACTAGTTCAGTGGGAGCTAAAGGACTCCCTTCAAAACCCCAATCAACCTATCCACTTCTTCCAGTGCGTTGTAATGCACAAAACTTACGCGTACTGGGCCGCCTTTGGCTTCTAAATTGAGGGATTGCACCAGTTTTTTGGCATAAAAATCACCAAATCTAATACCGATACGGTGCGGATCAACTTGCTTTACAATGGCTTCGCTTTTTAAAGTATCATGATGAAAAGCAATGGTAGCTACCCTTTTCTTCTGATCACCATTTTGCACGCCAAGAACTGTAACCGTGTCTTTAGTTTTTAAAAATTCCATAAAGCGATTGGCCAGTGCTTCTTCATGAGCGGCAAACAAATCGAAGCTCTTCTGAAATTTTATCTGGTCATCTGCCTTGGTGTCATTTGAATAATGATGGTCGTGAACGCTTCTCAAATATTCCGTTAGCCCAGCCATGCTGTAGGTCAGTTCAAAGTTTTTATTGCCGGGTTGAAGTTTGTAGGGCACCTCCTTAATAAAGTAGTGGTTAATGCCTGCCATGGCCTCAAGAATTTCCAGTTTTCCGTACATCAAAGCGCAATGTGGCCCATACACTTTATAGCAGCTGAATACATAGAAATCTACATCCAAAGCCTGAACATCTACCAAACGATGAGGAGCGAGAGCAACGCCATCTACACAGAATAGTGCACCTGCTTGATGCACTACTTTAGCCACTTCGGCAATTGGGTTGATGGTGCCTAAAATATTGGAAGCATGCACCATAGTCACCAGTTTCGTTTTGCTTGAAAGCAATTGCTTTAAATCTTCAATTTCAAACTCAAGGCTTTCTGGGTTTACCTCCCAAATTTTCACCACAATGCCTTTTTCTTGTAGGTCCGTCCAAGGTGAACAATTAGATTCATGTTCAGAGTTGGTTGTAATTACTTCGTCTCCAGCTTTCCACACTTTTGAAAGTGTAAGACTCAAAAGCCTGAACATCATGGTGGAGGAATGGCCCATCACGATTTCTTTCGGGTCTTTGGCATTCACGAGTTTGGCCATTTCTTGGGTAGCAAAGGCCACTTTCTCTCCTGCTAAGCGCGAAATTTCATAGGAAGCTCCGTGCTGTACATCGTAGTTCAGCAGGTATTCTGAAATTCTATCTACAACAGGCTTTAGGGTTTGAGAACCACCTGCATTGTCCATATAGACAAAACCACTTTTAAGCGCAGGAAAGTAACTTCTAACAAAATCGAGATCGAGTTGGGGCTTGTTCATAGACTGGCAATTAAATCGATAATATAACAAAGGGTAGCGATCTCTGCTACCCTTTGTTTTTAAATGGCGAACAAGTTGAAGCCTTTTACTTTTTCTCAATTAATTGATCTATTTCTAAAAATGGTTCTTTGATTAAAGAAAGCCCAAATGCAGCGGCAGCGGCTGAAAACACTGAATAGTCAAGCGGGGCTTTTAGGCCAAAAGAAAAGACCATGGATAGCCCAAAAACCAGAAGCAGAACACCACTCAATTGAGCAGTAAGCTTGGTTTTAAAACCTAGGATAAGAAATATTGCAAATATGACTTCCAGAATAGTGGCGCTCCACCCCATAAAGGGTACTAAACTTTCAGGTGCCCATGGAACCATGCTTCCTGTATAAGCCAAAAATGCCTCCATATTTCCCCATGTCGAAATTTCTGCAGGCCAAAATCCAAACCGATCGGCTACTGCCGAAAGGAATGCAATACTTAAGGCCAGTCTTAAGAATACTTTTATCCAGTGTGCTTTCATACTAGTTTTTGTTTACTCGGTGTTTTCCTGGCTCAAACCTAAAAGCATCCATCAATCGATTCCATGTATTGATCTGAGCAATAGCTAAGGTAAGGTTTGCAATCTCTTTTCTAGAGAAAAATTCTCCCAAGTTTTCAATATCCTCATCACTTACTTCACTCTGACTGAGCAGAGTTAGTTTTTCCGCATAGCTTAACACCGCCCTTTCTTTATTAGAGTAATATGGAGCTTCTCTCCATGCTGAAATTGAATAGAGTTTGAGTTCGGTTTCGCCAGCGGCAACGGCTTCTTTGTAATGCATATCTAAACAGTATACACAATGGTTAAGTTGAGAGACCCTGAATTTCATCAGCCCTAAAAGCTTCTGATCAAAACCACATGATTTTAGATACTCTTCTATTCCAAATACTGATTCGTACAGCCCTTTGGGTAATTCTGAATGTGAAAATCGTTGCATAAGTTCTAGCGTTTTGTGATAACACAAATTTCGCAACAGTGAGTTGGCTAATACTTAAACCAGTTTAAGAAAATATACCTCATTCTCCTTTCTTCTTTTTCTTTGCTTTTATCATGCTGAAAAACTCTGGGGTGAAGCCTAAATATGAGGCCAGCATTTTTTGAGGCACTCGTTGGGCAAAAGGTCCAGTAGCATTATTAAAATTGTCGAGCATCTCTTCCCTACTCAGGTTGAAAACCAATTGTATACGATTAAGAGACGCAATCAATGTTTTTTCGGCTATGATCCTAAATAGCCTTTCTACTTTTGGCACTTTTAGGCAGAGTATTTCCATGTTGGCTTTATCTAGTTTTAGAAGCTCGGCATCTTCTAATGCTTGAATGTAATGTTGCGAAGGCTTTTCGTTCACAAAACTATCATACTCAGTAATCCACCAGTTTTCAATGGCAAAAAGAAGGGTTTGTTCAATGCCTTTTTCGTTAAAATAGAAAGTTCTTAAACAGCCACTAAGAATAAAATATTGAGCGCGACAAACTTGATCGGGCTCCAATAGAAACTTCTTTTTCTTGATCTCGATCTTTTCTAAATGCTTCAGGAATATTTCGAACTCATTTTCATCGAAAAGCACATAGCGATTAATGTAGTCTTTGAGGGTTTCTTTTTGTGCTTCTGAAATGGAGTTCATGCCAACAAATTAAACAGAGTTTGGGTCGAAAAAAATAAAAAAAGGGATGCTTTTGGCACCCCTTTCTCTCAAACAAAAATTCAAAACCTATCAGTGTAATTTCTTAGCAATCAAATCGATTTTGGGCTTTGCATCTTCTCTACCCAATTCCAGTGCTTTTTGATAATTTTCTAAAGCTTGTTTGTAGGTAGATTTTTTCTTGCTAGGCGCCAATTTTGTTCTCTGTGCAGCAAGTGCATAAGCCTCGCCTCTGGTGAAATAGGAGTCTGCCTCACTAATTTGGAAGGCCGATTTCATTGCTGAAATTTGCTGATCCAAAAGCTCTAATTCCATTGTTTTTGCTTCAATCATCTCATCTTGGTTTAAGATGGTTTCGGCCTGAATACTATTTAACACTACCAATTTCTGGTTGTTGTTGGTTTCGGTATCTAAACGAGCTTCTAATAACGCGATATCGCTTTTTTGTAATTCAAAATCAGCTTTCAACTTCTTTAAGCTATTGGCATATGTATTTTCTGCCGTTTTCGAATTTTTCAATGATTTTTCTAAACTCGAAATCTGAAGAGAGGTCTGCGCTACATAGGATTTCAATTCAGTTAAATGTGAGATGAAGTCCTCTTGAGAGTCGCTGTTCTCTAGAGTTACTCTGAGCATTTTTCTGCCCAAATCAATTGAATCCAATAATGTCATGGCTTTCACCAAAGTAGCCGATGCTTTTTGACTACTTTTTAATTCTATGGATAGACTATCTAGCTTGGCTACTAGACTTGAGTTTTCACTCATCAATACTTCTTTCTCTTTTTCATTAGAGCAACTGAACAATGTCAAGATAATTGCTCCAATGATAATTTGCTGTTTCATCTTTTATTTCTGTGTTTGAGCTATTTGACGTAGCTTTTATAAAACGTCACAGAAAGAGAATGGAAATATTTTTTAATGATTTAGGGCGCGCAGAGGCTTATTTTTTCCTCAATAATTCCTTCAGCTCAGCAAGTTCATCGCGCAACCTGGCAGCCTCGATAAAGTCTAGTTCTTTGGCGGCTTTCTCCATCGATTTTTGGGTTTTCTGAATCATTTTTTCTAGCCCTTCTTTACCCATGTAGGCTACTACAGGATCGGCAGCCACAGAAATACTTTCGCTTTCAGAATAATAGTTCTTTTTCTGTTTTCTTGAATCGGCCACCGAAGTTTGATTCATTATGGCTTCTTTCGATTTCTTGACTGTGGTTGGTGTAATTCCATGTTCCTCATTATAGGCTTGCTGAATCGCCCTTCTTCTTCGGGTTTCGTCAATAGCGCGTTGCATAGAAACCGTAGTTCGGTCGGCATACATAATCACCATACCGTTTTGGTTTCGGGCCGCACGGCCAATGGTTTGCACCAAAGAGCGTTCATTTCTCAGAAAACCTTCTTTGTCGGCATCTAGAATGGCTACCAATGAAACTTCTGGCAAATCAAGTCCTTCCCTTAATAAGTTTACTCCTACCAATACATCGAAAACGCCCAACCTTAATTCACGAAGAATTTCAACCCTATCCAGTGAACTTACTTCTGAGTGGATATAACGTACCTTGATATTGGCTCTTTCTAGGTATTTGGACAGCTCTTCTGCCATTCTTTTCGTCAAAGTGGTAATGAGTACGCGCTCTTCTTTCTTCACCCGAATGTCAATTTCTTCCAGAATATCATCGATCTGGTTTGGGCTTGGACGTACTTCAATAATAGGGTCAAGTAAGCCAGTTGGGCGAATTACCTGCTCAACTACTTCGCCTTGCGTTAGGTTGAGCTCATAATCGGCAGGGGTGGCGCTTACGTAAATGGTTTGTTTGGCCAGCCCTTCAAATTCGTCAAATTTTAACGGACGATTGTCCATGGCCGATGGCAGTCTGAAACCGTATTCCACCAAGTTTTCTTTCCTAGACCTATCGCCTCCCCACATGGCACGCACCTGCGGTAGTGTCACATGGCTTTCGTCAATCACCATCAGGAAGTCTTCTGGAAAGTAATCGAGCAAACAGAAAGGCCGTTGCCCCCTTTGGCGTCTGTCGAAATAGCGAGAGTAATTTTCTACGCCAGAGCAATAGCCCAATTCACGCATCATTTCCAGATCGAATTCGGTGCGCTCTTTTAGGCGCTTAGCCTCTAAAAATTTACCGTCATCTTCAAACTGGTGGAGGCGTTCTACCAAATCGTTCTGAATTTCATGAATGGCTTGGTTCAACACATCTTTTCCTGTTACAAAAAGGTTAGCAGGGAAAATAGTAATGATTTTTTCGTCCGAAATCTTCATTCCAGAAACTGGGTCGATCATTTGAATGGCCTCAATTTCATCACCCCAGAAGTAAATTCGATAAGCGAAATCGCCATAAGCAATGAAAATATCTACTGTATCGCCCTTTACACGGAAAGTACCTCGCTTAAATTCCGCTTCGGTTCGGCTATAAAGAATATCTACAAAGGCGAAAAGGAGTTTATTACGCGAAATAGTGTCGCCTACCTGTAGCGTTATTACGTTTTTGCCAAACTCTTCTGGGTTTCCAATACCGTAAATACATGAAACCGAAGCTACTACAATTACATCTCTTCGGCCTGTAAGTAAAGATGAGGTGGCACTAAGTCGAAGCTTTTCAATTTCTTCATTAATCGAAAGGTCTTTTTCTATATAAAGGTTACTGCCAGGAATAAAGGCTTCTGGTTGATAATAATCGTAGTAAGAAATAAAGTATTCTACCGCATTATCTGGAAAGAACTGCTTGAACTCTCCATAAAGTTGAGCGGCCAAAGTTTTGTTATGGCTTAAGATTAAAGTAGGTTTTTGTACTTCTTGAATTAGGTTGGCTACAGTAAAGGTTTTGCCGGAACCTGTAACACCTAAGAGTACTTGACTGGCTTCTCCTGCATTAACACCTTCAGTTAATGCCTTGATGGCAGTGGGTTGGTCGCCAGTAGGTACAAAGTCAGAGGTAATCTTGAAGTCCATAGGGTAAAACTAAGGGAAAGAGTTAGCAAGAAAAACCTCTTGTGACTGTTTTTAGTTCAGAAGTTTTGGGGTGATATTTTCTAACGACTGAAACTTATTTATTCCAAATTTCCCAAGAAGCTTCTGCTTGGCCGTACAGCATTTCCAATCCATTTTTCACCCAACATTTGGCCTCAATTCCTTTTTGCATAAATGCTGTTACTAAAGGATTATACACCAGATCATATAGAAAATGATCAGAAGTCAGTTGCTGATAAGGTAAGTCTGGAAGCTCGTCTATTTTAGGTGCCATACCCAATGGCGTAGTATTAACAATGAGTTGGTAAGTATTGAGGTACTGAGGTGTTGAGGTGTTGAAGTCTTCGTAAGTAAGATGTCCCTCCTCTGGCCTTCTCGAAACTAGTTTGAATTGAATTCCGAGGTCTGAAAGTGCGGTTTGAACTGCTTTTGAAGCTCCGCCTGTTCCTAGAATCAAAGCGTTTGCAGGCATAGGGTTAGCTCCTATAAACTTCACCAATGAGGTTTTAAAGCCCAGATAATCGGTGTTGTAACCCTTTAGTTTTCCTTTCTGAATTTTGATGGTGTTTACTGCGCCAATAGCAGCCGCCTTTTCATCAACTTCATCAAGAAATTTCATTACCGACTCCTTGTAGGGAATGGTGACGTTAATTCCTTCTAGACCTTTTGTGTTTTTTACTAGGGCAGGGAACTCTTCAATATCTTCTAGAGGATACAGCTCATATTCAGCTTCAATTCCTTCTTTTTCGAATTTTTCAGAGAAGTGTTTTTTCGAAAAGGAATGGCCAAGTGGATAACCGATCAGTCCGAATTTCCGCATCTATTTTTTAAGGTTTAGCGCAGCTGCAACTCTATCCATTGCCAATACAATAAGGAAACCTGCCGCAGCAAATAAAATGGCTTCTAAAAAGAAGGGTTCGGCACCCGTCTTGGCAAAGTATTGATTAGGTAAAACATTGGCTTCAACCAAAGGTTTTAGGTCACCATGACGGTCGACATATGTTTGAATGGCTTCTTTCCAAGGCCAAACCTTATTCAAAGAACCAATCATAAAGCCTGACAAAACACCTATTGTAATGTTATGGTACTTGTTGAAGAGCCAGCTTACTAAGCGAGCAAAACTTAACAAACCCACTATACAGCCTAAACCAAAAATGGCAATGTCTACAATTCTAAATTCTTTTACAGCCGATAGAATGAACTCGTATTTTCCGAAAATAAGTAGAATAAATGATCCTGAAATTCCGGGTAAAATCATGGCGCAAATAGCTACTGCTCCAGCTATAAACAGAAACCAAGACGATTCTGGGGTTTCAGCTGGAGTGGCCGAAGTAATAAAATAAGCAATAGCAATACCTAAGGCTATAGCTACAAAAACTCCAATATTCCAAAGCTTGATTTCTCTAAGAATAATGAGGGCCGAAATAACAATAAGACCAAAAAAGAAAGACCAAACCTGAATAGGATACTCGGCCAATAAATGGGTAATTACTTTGGCTAGCGTAAGCACACTGGTGGCAATTCCTGCCAAAAGGGGTAACAAGAAATTTCCATTAACGTGTTTCCAAAGTGCTTTAATTTGAAATTTCTTCAGGTATTGTAGCGCTTGAAGATCAACGCTGCGAATAGCGTTTAAAAGGGTTTCGTAAATGCCAGTAATGAATGCAATTGTTCCTCCTGAAACACCAGGAACTACATCAGCACTTCCCATGGCAATACCTTTGAAGTAGAGAAGAATGAATTCCTTAATATTCTTCATTCTTATTTGTCCAGAAAGTGATTGAAAGTATCTCCTCTTAAACCCAAACGGATTGTTTCCAATGGAATTAGTTCTTCTGGTGCAATATTTCCAAGGTTTACATTGGCGCCAACCAGTTTAATAAAGTACACTTGCTGTGCTTTTTGCGGGGCTTCCCAAATGATTCTTTCAAAAGGAATCTTAGTTAGAATTTCTTGAACTAAGCCCGAACGAACCTCTCCACTCGACCTGAAAAGACCAACATTACCTCCTTCGCGTGCCTCGCCAATTACCTTCCAAGCACCAGCGTCCAGTTCTTTCTGCATCAGTTCGATCCATTTGTACGGAGGAATAATTTTTTCCTCGTCCTTAGACCCAACCTCTGAAAGTACAGTTACTTGCTTAGAAAGCTTTGTGATGTATTCACACTTTTTATCGTGATCCATTTCTACAGAACCGTCAGAAACCTCTGCAAATGGTACTTGAAACTTGTCTAGCAGCTTTCTGTAATCGTCAAATTGATTTCTTACAGCAAAGGCTTCGAAAAGTGTTCCTCCAAAGTAAAAGGGAATTCCAGCAGCTCTGTACACATTAAGTTTATCTTCTAGATTGGCCGTAACATATGAGGTAGCCCAGCCTAATTTGATAATGTCTACATGATTAGCTCCTACGCTAAGAAAATCTTCTGCTTGTCTTACACTTAGGCCTTTGTCCATGACCATGGTGAAGCCTTTTTCTCTTGGTTTTTGTGTCCTTTCGGGCACGTTATCTAAAAAGTAGTGCATTTAAATTTTATTTCGGTGCTGATCAATGATCTTGAATAATGCTTTTTGGGTTTCAATTTTAGGAAAGAAATCGAAAAGCACTTCGTGATTTTCAAAGTCCAAAATTAAAGCATTTTCTAGATAAGCAAAGGCTTCTTTGTATCTACCTGCCGAGATTTGGTAAACTACCATTCTATACATTAAGTCTGAATTTTCTGGGAGTTCCTCCAAAGCCCTATCAATCAATTCGATGGCTTTAATGTGTTCGCCTTGCTCGTAATAAATAAGCGACCAATCAAGCCAAATCATTTCATTGTTTGGTTCGAGCATAGCGGCCTCTTGATAAGCTTCAAAGCTAGAAACTACATTGCCAACATGCTGTTCGGCATCTGCAATGGCCAGCCAATAGTTCGAGTTTTCTGGATCGAGCTTAAGTGCTTTGTTAAAGAAATGAATGGCCTCATAGTACTTGTCTTGTTCAGAGAGACAACACCCTATTCCATACCAAGCGTCTTCATAAAACTGATCTAGTTTTGTAGATTTTCGGTAATACTTCATGGCCAACTCGTATTGCTCGAGTTTTTCATAGGAAGTACCAATACAGCAATAGGTTTCTGCCGATGGACCTTCATTTGTAAGCGTATTTTTATACGCTTCCAAAGCTTCATCAAACTTATCTAGGTTCATATAGGAGTTACCCATATTGAACCAAGCTGAAGAAAAAGTATCGTCAATCACTAGGGCATAGTCATAAGCTTTTATTGCTTCTTCATAGCGCTCTAGCTTATTCAATACAATTCCCAAATTGTACCACGCGTAGGTAGAATAAGGGTCTTGATCTATAAACTGCTTATAGTAATCAACACTGTCTTCAAGTTTGCCTGTAACATCTAGACAATAGGCCAACTCATAAAGTGCGTTTTCGTGATTAAGATTTTCTTCAATGGCCTGCTTATAATAACCAATGGCTTCTTCGTATTTTGAATTGGTTTGGTAGGTAAGGCCTATATTATAATATACTTCCGATTTGTCTTCGGCATAATCCAGCGTGTTAAGTAATACTTCAACCGCTTTTTTATATTCACCCAAAAAGGAAAAAATTGTTCCTTTTACTGTGTTCAGTTCTACATCATTTGGATGCAAATTTTGAGCTTCATCAATTACCCTAAGGGCTTCCTGATAATTTTCTTTACCGATGTAACATTGCGACATCAGTAAGCTTATTTCTTGAGAAAACGGGAATTGATCAATAGCAAGTTTACATGCCTTTAAGCCCTTACCAAACTGAAGGTGATCGATGTAATACTGAATAATTGTTTCGTATTCAGTAATATCGAAAAAATTAAATGTCTTTTGCTTGAGTTGCTCCTCGAATTTCTTGATCAGCCCACGTTCCTCTTCTCTGCTAGGATAGTCTTCTTGCATCTATTTTCGAAAGGTTTATTCAAAGTAAGGAATAAATGAATGGCAAACTATATGCCCTTGTCTTTTTTTTCCTGATCTGTTTATAACCCTATTTTTTTAAAGGTTGTGCATGGATTTAAGCTCTTTAACGCTCCAGTCTAAAGTTTCGTTCATCGGGCGAAACTCAAAGCTTAATGTGTTCTTTACTTTATCATTTCTGAAATGATAGTGCATGCGCGATAGTTTGGCTGTATCACTCGTGATCAATGCACTTTGGCGCATAATTCTCGAACGAATAAACTCCAATTTTACAGCGACCTTAAGCATCCAATAAGGCACGGGTTTAGTTGGCGGCTTCTTGCCAAATCGACTTGCTACTTCTGCAAAAAAGTCTTTAAACTCTTTTGTATCGGCATTAAGCACAAACCTCTCGTTTTGAACATCTGCACTAAGTAATTTAACACAGATTTCGGCCACATCGCGAACATCAACAAAATTGATGGTGCCTTCAGGGTGAAATGTTTTACTGTCGTAGGCGTATTTAAAAACCGAAGTGCTTCCGCTACCCCACAGCCCAGGGCCCAATACTACAGAAGGGTTTACGATTTTTACATTCAAGCCTTCTTGAGCACCACGCCAAACTTCCAACTCCTGCAAATATTTTGATCGAGCATAAATGGAGTCATATTCTGTACCTTCCCATTTGTCCTTTTCGTCAATAAATTTTTGACCAGGCTTTCTGCCTAAAGCGGCTACAGAGCTTATTTGTACAAAGTTTTTTACTCCTGTCTTTAAGCAAGCGTTTACCAAATCAGCAGTGCCTTGTACATTGGTTTTGTACATTCTATCCTCATCTCTTTTATCAAAAGAAATAATTGCGGCTCCGTGAATAACTCCATCAACGCCTTCCAGTGCTTCTAGAAGAAAAGTGGTGTCATTCATATCGCCATTCACCCACTCAATCTGGTCAGCAATATCTTCAATTAAAGTCAGTTGACTGCTTCCGCGTTTTACTGCCCGAACAGACTGACCATTTTTAATAAGTTCTCTACAAATAAAGCTACCGAGCAGGCCAGTAGCACCAGTAACAAAAATCATAGTTCTAAAGGGAATTATTTAGAAGATCTAAGTTCATTAATTTTTTGAAGTACTTTGTTTTCACCGCTTCTTTTAACAGGTTGATATGTCCCATATTGTGACAGTCTGTACCAACCAATTTTACGGCTCTCATATCGATTAGTCTTTCTGCAAACTTTTGAACAGGTTTAGAATAACAGCCTGTTAAAGCCACTATATTCAGCTGTAGAATCACATTCCTATCAATCAACTCATCCAATAAATATTCGCTTTGCATTAAGTACAAATAACGTTCGGGATGGGCAAAAACAGGTTTGTAACCTTTTAAACTCAGCTTGAAGGTAACCTCTTTCAACTGTGGAGGCATGTTCATAAACGGAGTTTCGAACAAAACGTATTTTTTGCCGAAAGTCATTAACGGAGCGCCAGAGTCTATTAGTTCTACAAACGACTCATCGAGGTAATATTCTGTGGCAGCCTCCAGTTGAATATTGATTCCCTCCTTTTTAATGGCCTCACGCATAACTTCCAAGCCAGCATAAATATTCTCAGGAGAGTTATCGTAAGTGCCAGGCATAGAGTGTGGAGTAGTAATTACCTTTTCGTAACCCAAAGCTTCCATTTCGCGCAAGACTGTAAGCGACTCTTCAATAGACTGCACACCGTCATCAATCGCAGGGATTAAATGTGAGTGGATATCTGTTTTGATTGGCAAAACGGAAGCTGGAAAAGTATCCTTTGGCTTTAGAAAAGAAAGTATACTCAAAATTGAGGTGCGTTTTTATACGCTGCAAAATTAGGTAAAAGTTTATCCTTTTCAGACACGATTGGGTTTTCTATTTGCCAATCAATATTTAGTTCAGGGTCATTCCATAAAATACCGCCTTCCGATGCTTTATTATAGTAGTTAGTACACTTATATGAAAACACGCTGTCTTCCAAAGCTAAAAATCCATGTGCAAACCCAGTGGGAATTAAGAATAGGTTATGTCTTTTGGCATCTAAAATAACGGTATGGTGTTTTCCGAAAGTTGGCGAATTTGGCCTAAGGTCAATCGCTACATCCATTACTTTGCCCAATGCTACTCTTACTAGTTTTGCTTGGGCATAAGGCTCGCTTTGGAAGTGAAGCCCACGTAATGTGCCCTTCACAGAAAAAGATTCATTGTCTTGAACAAAATCCGAATGTATGCCGAGGTCTTCAAAAGTCTTTTTTCGATACGATTCAAAGAAGTATCCTCGGTCATCTCCAAACACCGTAGACTCAATTTCGTACAGGCCATTAAAGCCAGTTTCTATAATTTTCATTGCTTAAAAGTTCCCATCAAACTTAAGTTGTTAAGCTGTCTTATCAAATGATAAAGCGCTACAAAACCATTATACCCTTAAATGGTGTTTATACTTTTTAGTTTCATGACGCAATTTCTAAGTTGAATTTAGAAATGGCTTCGATAAGTAGTAATTTTGATGCTTTATGGGAGGATATTTAACAACGGACACGGACGAAAAAACAGCAGTGATGGTCGCGCTCATCACTAAAGGCCAACCCGAAGAAAAGGTAGTAGAGTATTTAGACGAATTGGCTTTCTTGGCTGAAACCCTCGGCCTCGAAGTTGTAAAGTCTTTTACTCAAAGAATGGAGAGGCCAGAGGTGAAGACCTTTGTAGGTAAGGGTAAACTCGAAGAGATTAAGACCTATATTAAGGCAGAAGATGTTAAGACAATCATTTTTGACGATGACCTTTCTCCTTCACAGTTACGAAATTTAGAAAGGGAGTTGGAAGTAAAAATTTACGACCGCAGTTTACTCATCTTGGACATCTTTCTTTATCGTGCGCAAACTGCTCAAGCCAAAACTCAGGTTGAACTGGCGCGATCTAAATACTTATTGCCTCGACTAACTAGAATGTGGACTCACTTAGAAAGACAAAGAGGTGGGACAGGTACTAGAGGTGGTTCTGGTGAAATGGAAATTGAAACCGACCGTAGGATTGTAAGGAACCAGATTGATGTACTGAAAAAGAAACTGGAGAAAATTGAAATGCAAAATGCAGTTCAGCGAAAATCCAGAACCAATATAGTACGTGTGGCTTTGGTTGGATATACCAACGTGGGTAAATCAACTCTTATGCGCCTAATGACCAAAGCTGATGTATTAGCTGAAAATAAACTTTTTGCTACCGTAGATTCCACCGTGCGAAAAGTAGCCATTGATGATATCCCTTTCCTATTATCTGATACAGTAGGTTTTATCCGAAAGCTACCAACACATTTGATCGAGTCATTTAAATCTACTTTAGACGAGGTAAGAGAAGCTGATATTCTTTTGCACGTGGTAGATGTTTCGCATCCCTATTTTCAAGATCAAATGGAAACGGTAAATCAAACTCTGATAGACCTTGGTGCGGCAGATAAACCCACGATCATTATTTTTAATAAAATTGATAAGTTGGTTGAATCTTTAGATCCAGAAATAGAGGAAGAAATGGAGCATCCACCAATGACATTAGAAAGGTTAAAGAAAACCTATTTAAATGCCGAAGGTGAAAGTGTTGTGTTTATTTCGGCAGAGAAAAAAGAGAACATTGCCGAAATGCGTGAAGTGATTTTCGAGAAGGTGAAAAAGCAGCACATGACCATCTTTCCAAACTACTTGAAAGACACATATTATTAATTAATTTTGCCCCTCCTAAAAAGGAATGGTCCCGTAGTTCAACGGATAGAATAGAAGTTTCCTAAACTTTAGATACAAGTTCGATTCTTGTCGGGATCACTTTTAACAATAGCTAACAAGTGTAAACAAGAGATAAGCCACTGAAAAACAGTGGCTTATTTGGTGTTAAGGCCTGTTAGTTCTCTTGTCCTGTCTTGTTAGTTCCCGTAAATTGTTACCGGAAATGTTACACACTTATGAGAACACTCTTTAAATCTATCTAATTTTCAATAGAATGAATATGAATAATAGTTACAAATTTTATTATATTAATATAGAGGTTTAGACTGACATTATATTACGATTTAATTTTTTTCACAGAAAAATATTTTTAACTTGTTTTATAATAAAAAATAATAGTCATGGATAATTTTAAAAAAATAAGAGGCGCTAGAATACTTTCTAAAAGTGAACAAAAAATGATTGTGGGGTCAAGTTCAAAAATGGCATTATGTCCATCAGGGTGCTTCTCGATTTATTTTAGTGGCCCAGGTAATTCATGTGCCATACCAAGTCCATCAGGAGAAGCATGTTTTGGAACTATAGTTAATGATCAATGTTGTTTATAGGTTGCTTCGACCTTTACTTTAGGTTAGTGACTTGGTATTTACTTACATAGCACCATTTTTTATGAAGTTTCTTTTTCCATGACACAGGTTTATTTGTCGAGGATTAAGCACTCAAATTAACTGCGCTTTACGGGTATATAGCTTCCCAAAAATTTTTGAAGTTGTTCAAAGGTTCAAGCAGTTCATAGTATTCTGTAAAATAGTCATTGTTTGAACTTAGATAGAGACATTCTAATTATAGACCTTGTAGGGGCTGATATTTTAATGGCGAACACTTAACTTTAAAGTTAATAAGGTCGGGCTTGATTTTAAGGACTGAGCTACATTGATATTCTCCCAAAAACCAAACAGATGTTTTTTTTCATCTTTGCCACCAAAGTGAGTTATTTACCTTATCTGCTTTTGCAGGGAATATAATGCGCCAGATGAATTTACTTGATCACCTTTAAAAGACCATTATCTCTAAATCAATAGACATCGTCTATTAACTTTCTCTGTATCTTTTTATAACTCTAAACTATAATCCCTTACCAGTAAGCCATAAAGAAAGCAGCACAGTTCCTCTTGGCTGAATTCTAAGTAGATAGTTTATTTTAGTTGCTATTCCCGTACTCATAGTACAAACATGTAACTTATTTTAAACTATTATTCATACACGGTTTATAAAACTGTAAGCTTCCAAAGTTTGCCCAGTTAAAATTTAGAGTTTTTACTTTTTAAGGTTGTATACTATCTAACCTAATCCCTCACAACTATTTTAGTAATCTCGAATCTTTTAATCTAATAATTTTAGTTAACTAAAATTATTAGATTTGTATTGACTTTTGGAAAGACTACTGAATTGGAAAAAACAATCCTTCATCTCGATATGGATACATTTTTTGTATCTGTTGAACGCCTGCTCGACAGTAGGCTTATTGGCAAACCTGTACTTATTGGTGGGGTTACCGATCGTGGGGTGGTGGCTGCCTGTAGTTACGAAGCGCGAGCCTATGGTGTGCATTCAGCCATGCCAATGAAACGAGCCAAAGAGCTTTGTCCCGATGCCATTCAAATTCGAGGTAATTCCGCTACCTATACTAATTATTCCGAAGACGTAACGAACATTATAAAAGAAACAGTCCCTCTTTACGAGAAATCGTCTATCGATGAGTTTTATGCTGATTTGACAGGTTTGGATAAGTTTTTCAACAGTTATCTCATGGCCTCCGAAATGCGCAAGCGAATTACCAAAGAAACAGGTTTACCTATTTCTTTTGGTTTATCGAAGAACAAAACCATTTCTAAAATAGCTACGGGCGAAGCAAAACCCAACAACCAAATAAAAGTAGACCTGGGCACTGAAGTGCCCTTTATTGCCCCGCTTTCCATCAGTAAAATCCCTATGGTGGGCGAAAGAACGCAACAAACGCTTTATAGCCTTGGAGTAAAACAGATCAAAACCATTCAAGAAATGCCCATGGAGTTGATGGAAAAAGTTCTGGGTAAAAATGGGGTGAGTATTTGGAAGAAGGCGCAAGCATTAGACAATTCGCCTGTGATGCCCTACAACGAACGAAAGTCAATTTCTACGGAAAGAACTTTTGACCGAGATACCATTGATGTGATTAAGCTCAAAGGTATACTCTTGGCTATGGCCGAAAACCTTGCCTTTCAGTTGCGCAGGGGACAAAAACTTACTTCTTGCGTTACTGTCAAAGTCCGCTATTCCGATTTCAACACTTATACACTACAGTCCCGAATTCCATATACCTCCGCAGATCATGTGTTGATTGCTAAGGTATTGGAGTTGTTTAATAAACTCTACCATAAACGACTTTTAGTCAGGCTGATTGGAGTCCGCTTTAGTCATTTGGTGGAAGGAAGTTACCAGATTAACCTCTTTGAAGACATAGAAGAGCAGCTCAACCTTTACCATGCCATGGATAAAATGCGCGACAAATATGGAGATAGAGTGGTAATGCGCGCAGCTGGTATGGAAGCTCGGACCATCAGCCGCTTTAATCCTTTTACAGGAGAACCACCCCCGCTGTTACCGAACAGGAGGCGATAGACTTTTTAATTCAAAGGGATTTGAATTTAATTGACACCTTATAGGCCTACTGTGAGGTATTTATCTCGCAAACTATTTGTTTGCTAACTTATAAATCTGATATTGAATAAATTGATGACTCCCGATGAGTTCAGGGTCTGTTTCTATTACTGAATCCACTGATAATGAGTAGAGATATACATCCAATGATTTCTAATGAAAATGAGACAGAGAAAAATAGATTATGAAGATCCCAAAAGAAGACTATCAGTATAATATTTTTTAGCATGATACCGAGAGTTGAAAGAATAGATAATTTAGGGCTTTGTACCTTTCTTTGATTAAAGTCATGGTGAAGTTGTTTTGAAGAAATGATTAGGTTAATGATTACGGATATGGCAGTAACGGAAAGAAGCAGTGAGCCAAGTACTAAGAGGTGGATTGATTGAAAAAATAACAGGTGCATGCAACAGGTAATCAACTTGATTAAGTATTTTATAAATACTAAATATCTAAATCTGAATACCATGATTAAAGGGCGTTAAGCTTCTTTGAAGGGGTGAAAAATCACATTAATTATTGCATAAAATACCCAAGATGATTTTTTTTATATTAGCTTCAATATCAGTTTTTTAGCTTCAAAAAAATATGATAACATTTAGAGAATTGCCCAATGCTTTTGGTTCCTTAATAGGTATATCACCAAAGGAACCCATATTAGACCTAGAGAAATATTTTAAACCTCGATCTTATGCTATTCAAGCTTTTACTGATTTTGAGGCACATTTCAAACTTGGTTCCATAACCATACCAAGCCTTCAAGAGGTTGTTACAATGGAACACTTTGTTCAGTTGCATGATCAGGTTGACGCTTTAGCAACAGCACGTAACACTAACACTAATGATGAATATTTTACTGGTCTGAAAATCACTATAGGTTCAGTAGGGGATAAGCTCAAATTATTTTATCAAACCGTTTTTATGGACGATTTGAGCAAGACTCCTCCAATGGTAAGGGGTACGATAAGAAATTTAGATTCTGATTTTTATGAATATGATAGTAAGGGCTTTAGGATAGTAAAGACGACTGATGTTAGTGATTGTCAACAAGAGTATCAGTCAAAAATAGGTATAATCCATATTCAAGGAGGGCAATACGAGCCTTTCTTCAGAGGTACTAATTGGTATAATGATACTGAATCTGTGATTTTCTCTTTTCAAGAGATCTACCGTTTATATCAGGTTAATTTTCAAGAGCAGTATGGCGTTTCTGATTATAGTGAAAAATTGGAAATACACAATTCAACGGAGTATAGAGGTCAAAGGCCTAGAGAAGAGAGATACAAACATGGATTAATGATTATAGACCATGGAGGGGACCCTTTGTTAGGCTTTGGCCCCAACCCTGGAGATGCAGCAAATTTGGTGCATATGTGCCCTCCTAGTACAGATTGTGAGCAAGTCGGATATTATTATATATAGGCCATTTTGGTTAATTGGAAAGTATTTTGCTAAATTATAATAATCAAATTATGAGTTTAAGTTATTTTTTAATTAATCATGCTACTTTTTCTGAAGGAATCTATTGGTCTTCTCCTAGCTATATTTCTAGGTTTATACAGTTATAGAAGGCTTGGAGTATTTCATAAGATTCTATTTTTCCAAACCATTGCAGCCATAGTGAGCTATGGCTGTGCTTATTTTGTAGCAAGCTATCAAAAATATCAAGGTGATGACGTTAACAATCAATGGGTATTTAACTTATATATAATTTTAGAACTGTTTATACTCACATTCGCGGCAACTAAGATACTGACAGGACCAAAAAATAAGGTGTATATTTCAATAGGAATGGGGGTTACTCTTTTGACTTTTTTATATCAAATGAGCAGTGCTGGTTTTTACGAATTTGCCAATATAACTGCCATAACCGAAGGTATATTTATTGTTATAGTATGT
>Ga0207884_1000599_pt1 | contig 19639 bp, 20 predicted proteins | sample MalvirmetaMSP144_FD_184236 | JGI IMG/M metagenome (GOLD analysis project Ga0207884, IMG submission 184236) | Marine viral communities from the Deep Pacific Ocean - MSP-144 (SPAdes) | ecosystem: Environmental > Aquatic > Marine > Oceanic | place: Pacific Ocean | collected 2011-07-08 | reverse complement strand
CACTGATGAAATAGGCCAGATGCCCTTCGGGCAGCCACTCGTTCAGGCTCGGGGGAAGAAGCAGTTCCTGATCAGGTGAATAGGGGCGGAAGGTGGTTCCCATCGGATTCTCCGGTGCTGAAGAATTTTTACGTATTATGCCAGAAGGTGGCTCCTGCCGCGCAGACTCCTAGCCGTGGCCCTTTGCCTCGCATCTGCATCAGCGCTGGCCAGCCCTCAGGCTTTTACGTCTGCCCGTTCTTTCGCAATGGGCGGCACGGGTGTAGCTATTGCGCATCCGGCGGCTGCCGGTTCAACGAATCCGGCCATGATGGCATCAGAGCAACACGACTGGGCCGATGACTTTGGGCTTATCCTGCCTTCCGTTAATGCGCGCGCTGCCGATGAGGAAGAAGCCATTGATCAGGTCGATGAGATTCAGGATGTTATTGACGGACTGGAATCTCAGATTGCAGCTTTCGATCCAAATACGAGTGACCCGCAACCCTTGCAGGACGGAGCCGCTGATCTCCGTGATCGCCTCACCGCATTCGACAGAGACACCATGCGGGTAAATGCGGGACTAGGGCTGAGCCTAGCTGTCCCCGGACAATCACTGGCCGTCGGTGTCTTTAGCAACGCCAATCTTACGGCCACTGTTCGCGGTGACGTTTCGGACAATGACGTAAGCCTTCTCAACGCCATTGCCACTGCAACCAGCCCCGGAGATGTCGACACTGCGATTGATCAGGTTACCAACCCGGACGGCACCTTGAATCTAACCTCACAGGGCAAAATCCTGGCATCTGCCGTTGCCGAAGTCGGGATCTCCTTTGCCCGCCAGTTCGAGCTCGCCAACGGCGATCAATTCCAGTTGGGCCTGTCCCCGAAATACGTCGAGCTGAGAACATTCCAGTACACAGAGAGCGTTTCCGGGTTCGAAGACGAGGAATTCGACAGCGATGAGTCCCAGACAGACAAAAGCGGTTTCAATCTGGACATCGGCGCTGCCTACGCATTCGGCGATGAGAATCAATGGAACACAGGTGTTGTGGTTAAAAACCTTATACCCATGGAACTGGATTCCGCCGCCAGCCGCCCGCTTCTGGGTGAAGAAGTCCGCACGCTAGAGCTCAATCCAATGGTCACCGCGGGTATCGCGCACAGTGGCGACTACCACGTAGTCTCGGCGGAAATCGACCTGACAAAGAAAGAGGCTTTCGGGTTTGAAGATGACACCCAGTGGCTTGCCGTCGGTGCGGAGTTCGACGCCTTCCGGTATGCCCAGCTGCGTGCAGGGGTTCGTCACAACCTTGCCAGCAACGATGATAATGACGGCATTGAAGAGACAACACAGTTTACAGCAGGTGTTGGCCTGAACATTCTGGGGGCCCGCCTGGATATCGGCGCGCTGTTCAGCGATGCAGAGGTTGGTGCGGCCCTGGAACTCGGCACCGCTTTCTAATAAATACGTGAGCAAGGGTCAGAAGATGGCTTTCTTCTGACCCCACCTTTTTTAAAGTTTTTCTGCAAATTTGCGAACCTTCCCCGCGCACCGGATAATCCCCGCATACATTTTCCCGAAAGGAATTATCCATTCAATGCAGATCTATCTGGTTGGCGGCGCCGTTCGTGATGAACTCCTCGGTTTACCGGTCAAAGACCGGGACTGGGTCGTCACCGGCGCCACGCCGGATGAAATGCTGGCACAGGGTTATAAACAGGTGGGTGCAGATTTCCCGGTATTTCTGCACCCTACCACCCGCGAAGAATACGCACTGGCCCGCACCGAACGAAAAAACGGCCAGGGTTACCACGGCTTCACCGTTTACAGCGCGCCGGACGTCACGCTCGAAGACGATCTGAGGCGACGGGATCTGACCATCAATGCCATGGCCAAGGCCACCGACGGCACACTGGTGGACCCTTTTAACGGCCAGAAGGATATTGAGTCCCGCCAGCTTCGCCACGTATCCGAGGCTTTCAACGAAGACCCTCTGCGAATCCTCCGCACTGCCCGCTTTGCGGCACGGCTTCAGCCCAACGGGTTTAGAGTGGCCGGGCCCACCATGGAGCTGATGACAGACATGGTTCGCGCCGGCGAGATCAGCCACCTGGTACCGGAAAGGGTATGGCAGGAAGTTCAACGGGCCCTAAACGAAAACGAACCGGGTACTTTCTTCTCCGTTCTGCGGGATTGTGGCGCACTGGAATCGCTGATTCCCGAACTGACACCGGAGCCGGCTTTCGAATCCGCCATGGCGGCGCTGCGATGCACCCATGAACACAACATGGCTACCGACGCACGATTTGCGGCGCTACTGTCGCCTCTGTTTTCTTCCTCGGCTGGCCAAAGCCCGAATGCAGCGGAAGCGCGGGCAAAACAGCTGAAGGCACCCAACGACTGCATCGCAATGGCTCGACTGTTAACGGCAACCACACCAACACTTGAAACGACCGAATCTGTTGAGCCGGAGAGCTGCCTTGCTCTGCTTGATCAGGCCGATGCCTGGCGCCGGCCAGAGCGCTTCGCCACTCTGCTTGCTACCCTGAAATGCGTGCTTCCGCCTGAATCCTCCGGCAAGGTCGATCAACTGCAACGAGCCCTTGAAGCAGCCAACTCTGTTAATGCCAAGTCGCTAATGAGTGAGGGGGTTACCGGCAAGGCCCTGGGCAAAGCAATCCACAGTGAACGCCTGAGGCGTATCCGGGAGTCAACACAGAACCTTTAGGGAGTGCCAGAGACCACCATGGATTCGCCCGCACCTGTCGCACTGATCACCGGCGCCGCCCATCGGCTTGGCGCCCATACCGCCCGCCATCTTCACAATCGGGGCTGGAACATTGTTATCCACTACCGCTCCCGGCAGGAACAGGCCGAGGCGCTGGCAAGTGAACTTAATAACCTTCGGGAGCATTCTGCCATCGTGCTTCAGGCCGATCTGTCCCGCCCGGATCAGATTGCGCCACTGGCCGACCAAGCCATTGCCGCCTGGGGACGATTGGACGGGCTGGTCAACAGCGCCTCGGTGTTCTACCCCAACCCCACAGAAAAAGCCCAGAGTGAAGACTGGGACACGGTGATGAGCACCAACCTGCGCGCGCCCTTTTTTCTGGGTCAGGCCTGCCTGGCCGCCCTTCGCAGCTCCGGCGGAGCCATCGTGAACATGATCGACATATACAGCGAGCGTCCGCTGGCCAACCACCCTCTGTACTGTGCCAGCAAAGCAGGCCTTGCCTCACTGACCCAGTCCTGGGCAAAGGATCTGGCGCCGGAAGTGCGGGTCAACGGCGTGTCCCCGGGCGCCATCCTCTGGCCGGAAGGCGATGCTGAAATGGACCCAAAGCAACAGCAGGCCATTCTGGACAAAACACCACTAGCAACGACCGGCAAGCCAGAGGACATCGCCGGGGCAATCGCTTTCCTGTTGTGCGATGCACCCTTTATAACCGGGCAGATTCTGTCGGTGGACGGTGGTCGCAGCCTGAATATTTAGCGGACTCACCCCTACACCCCTACCTTTGGCGGAGGCTGGGTTTCCGCTACAATGGCAGGTCCACAACGCCAGTTTTCCAGCCATTTTCTGATTCCCGGAGAAATTTAATGCAAGAGCCCATGCGTGATGTTGTCATCGCCGCCGCCAAACGTACTGCCGTCGGCTCATTCGGAGGCGGCCTGTCCAGCCTTCGTGCTGACCAGCTCGGCAGCGCCGTCATCAAGGCCCTGCTGGAAGAAACCGGCGTCTCCCCTGACCAGATCGACGAGGTGATTCTGGGCCAGGTGCTTACCGCCGGTTGTGGCCAGAACCCGGCTCGACAGGCCTCGATAAACGCTGGTATTCCAGCAACTGTGCCGGCCATGACCATCAACAAGGTCTGTGGCTCAGGGCTGAAGGCCGTCCATATGGCGGTGCAGGCTATCCAGTGTGGCGATGCCGAGCTTCTGATTGCCGGTGGCCAGGAAAGCATGAGTCAGGCGCCCCACGTTCTGCCGAACAGCCGCAACGGCCAGCGGATGGGCAACTGGACCATGGTGGACACCATGATTTCCGACGGCCTGTGGGACGCGTTCAATGATTACCACATGGGCGTGACTGCCGAGAACATCACCGAAAAATACGGCATCTCCCGGCAGGAGCAGGATGAATTCGCGGCCGCCTCACAGCAGAAAGCGGCCGCCGCCATCGACGCTGGCTATTTCGACAGCCAGATCGTTCCCGTATCGATTCCCCAGCGCAAGGGTGATCCGCTGATTGTCGACACGGACGAGAACCCCCGTGCCGGCGTGACGGCTGAGAGCCTTGGCAAACTGCGCCCCGCCTTTAAAAAGGATGGCACCGTGACCGCTGGTAACGCCTCTGCATTGAACGATGGCGCCGCGGCAGTGATTGTCTGCAGTGCCGAGAAAGCAAAGGCGCTTGGTCTAACACCGCTGGTAACCATTCGTGCTCACGCGAACGCAGGCGTTGACCCCACCATCATGGGCACTGGCCCGATTCCCGCCAGTCAACGTTGCCTTCAGCGCGCCGGCTGGACCGTCGACGAGATTGACCTGATCGAAGCTAACGAAGCCTTCGCAGCCCAGGCCATATCCGTGAACCGGGATCTGGGCTGGGATGTGAGCAAGGTGAACGTGAACGGCGGTGCCATTGCCCTGGGCCACCCCATCGGCGCATCCGGCTGCCGGATTCTGGTGACTCTGCTGCATGAAATGATGCGGCGGGATGCGAAGAAGGGTCTGGCAACCCTGTGCATTGGCGGCGGCATGGGCGTCGCCCTGGCCGTGGAACGCTGATCCAGGGTGCTGAACGCATTATTGAATATAGTGCTCTACGAGCCTGAGATTCCGCCCAACACCGGCAACATTATCAGGCTCTGCGCCAACACCGGCTGCCGGCTGCATTTGATCGAACCACTGGGTTTTACCCTGGAAGACAAGCAGATGCGCCGCGCAGGGCTGGATTACAGCGAATACGCCACAGTGACGGTTCACCGGGACTATCAGAGCTTTCTGGAAAGGGAAAAACCACAGCGCCTGTTCGGGCTGACCACCAAAGGCAACTGCCATTATCACCAGGTAACATACCAGAGCGGTGATTACCTGATGTTCGGCCCCGAAACCCGGGGCCTGCCCCCGGAAATCCGGCAATCCCTGCCGCCGGAGCGCTGCATCCGGGTCCCCATGCGTCCGGAGAGCCGGAGCCTGAACCTGTCAAATACTGCCGCGCTGGTGGTCTATGAGGCCTGGCGACAGCTTGGTTTTGACGGTTCTGTCTAGTGCGTCTGCTCTTCTTTCGTCTGGCCTGACGCTTCTTCCTGCTTGCGCTTGAGCGCCTGGGCATAGATAGCGTCAAAGTTCACCGGCGCCAGCATCAGTGCCGGGAAGCTGCCCTTGTTGGCTACCGCGTCAATGGCTTCGCGGGCATAGGGGAACAGAATGTTGGGGCAGTAGGCACCCAGCATATGGCCCAGCTGCTGGCCCTCAACGCCTTTGATCATGAAAACGCCTGCCTGCTGGATTTCTACCAGGTAAGCCACTTTCTCATCCATCTTGGCGGTCACCGTCAGTGACAGAACAACTTCGTACTGGCCTTCATCGTTCAGCTTGGTATGAGAGGTATTCAGATCAAGATTGACCTGCGGCTTCCACTGCTCCTGGAAGACAGAGGGTGAATTGGGAGACTCGAACGACAGGTCTTTCAGGTAAATACGCTGAAGGGCAAACTGAGGTTGGTTCTGGTTTTCATTGCCTGCTGCGGCCTGATCATTTTCAGCCATGTTCAATACCTTCTATGTTTGATTGCGCTGTGTTGGATTATTTCTTCACCAAAGGCAGGTTGCTGCCCTTCCAGTCGGCGATTCCGCCATTAAGGCGAACAACATTGTTAAAGCCTTCTTCTTTCAATTGCTTGACGGCCATAGCAGAATGCTGCCCCATCTTGTCGGCAACGATGATCTGCTTGTCTTCGTGCTTTTTCAGCTCGCTGGCCCGGCTTTTCAGGCTGGCGAGCGGAATGTTAATGGCGCCGGTGATGCGACCTTCGGTAAAATCTTTCCGGTCGCGGATATCGATCACGATGGCTTCATCGCGGTTGATAAGGCTTACTGCCGCCTGCGCGGAGATTTTCTGGCCACCACGGCGGGTCTCCAGAATGATCAGCGCAATCAGTAGCGCCGCAAATAGAGACACCAGAATATAGTGATTAACCGCGAATTCGAACACCCGTTCCATGAAACCACCTTGCTGTAGAGTGCTGTAAAGGTAAAGTCAGGTGCGGGATTATACACATCCAGGGTCAGTGACAGAAGGTGACAATATTGGCCATGGAATGCGAATCAGTTTAAAATGTAGTAGTTTTACGAAATTTTTTGAATTCAATGATGGGATAAGTGATGACTGCCACAAAGAAGCCGACCGCACTGATCATTCTTGATGGCTGGGGCCACCGGGACCCGGCAGAAGACAATGCCATCAGCTCCGCCAACACCCCCTGCTGGGACAGGCTCTGGCAGGACAATCCCAGAACCCTTATCAATACCTCGGGAAAGCACGTAGGCCTGCCCGAAGGCCAGATGGGCAATTCCGAAGTCGGCCACATGAACCTTGGCGCCGGGCGGATTGTCTATCAGAGCCTGACTCGCATCGACAAGGACCTGGAAGACGGTACCTTTTCTGACAACCCGGCCCTTTGCGCCGCCATCGACAAGGCCGTTCAGAGTGGCCGCGCGGTTCACCTGATGGGGTTGCTGTCGCCGGGTGGCGTTCACAGCCACGAAGACCATATTATGGCGGCCGCCGAAATGGCCGCGGCACGAGGCGCTAAAGAAGTCTATATCCACGCCTTCCTCGACGGCCGGGATATGCCTCCACGCAGTGCCCGGCCCTCCCTGGAAAAAGCCGCCGCCAAGCTGAAAAGTCTGGGCGTTGGCCGGGTAGCCACCATTGTTGGTCGCTACTTCGCCATGGACCGGGATAATCGCTGGGATCGTGTGGAACAGGCCTATAACGCCATGACTCTGGGCGAGGCCGAGTTCACCGCAGACGACCCGGTTACCGCGCTGGATCAGGCCTACGAGCGTGGCGAGAACGACGAATTTGTCAAAGCCACCCGCATCCAGGGCAGCGGCGGCACCATCAGCGACGGCGACAGCGTTATTTTCATGAATTTCCGGGCCGACCGGGCACGGGAAATGACCCGTTGTTTTGTCGAGAAAGATTTCGACGGATTTGAGCGTCGCAAGCACCCGGAACTGGCGGATTTCGTCATGCTTACCGAGTACGCGGCCGATATCCATACCAGCTGTGCCTACCCGCCCGAACCACTGTCTAACGGCCTGGGCGAGTATGCGTCCAACCTGGGCAAAACCCAGCTGCGGATTGCCGAAACCGAAAAATACGCCCACGTTACCTTCTTCTTTAACGGCGGCCTGGAAACACCTTTCGAGGGAGAGGACCGCATTCTGGTGCCCTCACCCAGAGTGGCCACCTACGACCTGCAGCCGGAGATGAGTGCGCCGGAAGTCACCGACAAACTCTGCGAAGCCATCAAGAGCGGCAAGTACGATCTGGTTGTCTGCAACTACGCCAATGGCGACATGGTGGGCCATACCGGCAATATGGAAGCCGCTATCAAAGCCGCGGAATGCATTGATCAGTGTGTTGCGAAGATTACAGCGGCGCTGGAAGAGATCGGCGGTGAAGCCCTGATTACCGCCGACCACGGCAACTGCGAGCAGATGCAGGACCCGAATTCCGGCCAGGTGCACACCGCCCACACCATCGGCCCGGTGCCACTTATCTACGTGGGACCCCGCAAGGTATCACTGATCGACGACGGCAGCCTCAGCGATGTCGCCCCCAGCCTGCTTGCGCTGATGGGTCTTGACCTTCCCACCGAGATGACCGGGCACAGCCTGGTACACGTCGGTTGAACCGTCTTCTGCTGCTGACCCTGGCACTGCTCTGCGGTGCCTCGTCAGCACTGGCGGAACAACAGGTAACACCTGGCCAGATTGAAGCGCTCAAGGAAGAAATAGCCGACATTGATGAATGGCTCGACGATGCCGAAGAAGACCGGTCGTCACTGGAGCGGCAGCTCGCTGATCTGGAAAAACGCATTGGCCGGCTCACCCGGGAACGCAGGCAACTGCGCCAGCAGGCCAGCCAGCAACAAAAGCGACTGGCGGAGCTCGACCAGCAGGAAACCAAGCTGGTCCGCACTCTGGATAGCCAGCGGCAAAGCCTGAAAAAACAGATCCGTGCCGCCTGGATGGAAGGCGACGCACCGGCCGTCAAGGTGCTGCTGAACGAGATCGACCCGGACCAGATCGCCCGCACCATGACCTACTACGAATACCTCAGCCGCGACACGGTTAAGCGCCTGGAAGCCTTCTCTGCCAATCTGAAACAGCTGAAGGCAACCCGCAAGGAAGTGCAGGAAGGCAGGCAGAGACTTGCCCGACTGGAAGAAGACGTGGCCGACCGCCAGCAGAAACTCGCGGCCAGCCAGGAACAGCGCCAGCAGACACTTGCCTCTCTGAAGGCCGACATCAAAAGCCGACTGAACGAGCGGGAACAGCTGGAAGCAGATCGGCAGAGGCTTGAAAAACTCTTGCGTGAGGTCGAACAGGCTATCGCCGACATTCCCTCGCCAAACGAATCCGCGCCCTTCAAGTCACTTCGCGACAGACTGCCCTGGCCAGCCAGCGGTAAGGTAACGAGCAACTTCGGAGACCGGTACGCGAAAGGCAAACTGAGCCACACCGGCATGCTGATCAACACCCCCGAGGCATCCGAGATCAAGGCCGTGCACTACGGGCGGGTGGTGTTCGCCAACTGGCTTCGCGGCTTCGGGCTGATCACCATTGTTGACCACGGTGACGGCTACATGACCCTATACGGCCACAGCAGCAGCCTGTTCACCAGCCCCGGCGACTGGATTGATGCGGGCGAGCCCATTGCACTTGCCGGCCGCACCGGTGGCACCGACGAACCGGCGGTGTATTTTGAGATCCGCCACAAAGGTCAACCCGTTAACCCCGCGCGCTGGCTCAGCGGTCGCTGAGTGCGGCCATCTCAGGGTCTGCCGAAAGGCTGACAAATCAGCCTGATAACGCCATACTGTCGGACATTGCCTGGCAACGACCCAGCCACCGGAATAACACAGGACATGTGAATGAGACGGGTAAGACCTATTCAGCAAGCTGCATCCTTCTGCGCATTCGCCCTAACCGCCTGCCTTGGTACTTTTGCCACCCTGCCCGGCATGGCCTTCGGCCAGCAGGCAGAGGACTCCGCGCAGGACCTGCTGGAAGGCATCAAGGCCGGTGAAAAGGTAGAGATAAAGCTGCCCGATCCTGAAAAGCAGTTACCGCTCGATGACCTGCGAAAGTTGGCCGAAGTGTTTGGCCGGATCAAGGATGCCTACGTCGAGGAAGTCGGTGACCAGAAGCTTCTGGAAAGCGCGATCAAGGGCATGCTTTCAGATCTGGACCCCCACTCCACCTACCTGACGCCCAAGGACTACGAGAGACTGGAAGAAAGCACCTCCGGCGAATTCGGCGGCCTGGGCATCGAAGTAGGCATGGAGGATGGCTTCGTAAAAGTCATTTCACCCATTGACGACACCCCGGCCCAGAAGGCCGGCGTCAAGGCTGGCGACCTGATCGTCAAACTGGGGGATCAGCCGGTCAAGGGCATGTCACTGGAAGAAGCAGTCAAGGTGATGCGCGGCAAGCCTGGCACCACCCTGACATTGACCATCATCCGTGAAGGCGAATCCGGACCGATCGAGATCGAAGTAGAGCGCGCCGTCATCAAGGTGGCCAGCGTGAAGTCCCGAATGATCGAGAACGGCTACGGCTACGTCCGTATTACCCAGTTCCAGGCAGAGACGGGTTCCCAGTTCAGCAGTGCCCTGAAGTCTCTCGAGAAAAAACATGGCAGCGCACTGGACGGTCTGGTGATTGACCTGCGCAACAACCCTGGCGGCATTCTGCAGGCCGCCGTGGAGGCGTCCGACGCGCTGCTCTCGGAGGGGCTGATTGTCTACACCGAGGGCCGCATCCAGAGTTCGCGCCTGCGCTTCAACGCCAGTGCCGGCGAGATCATGCCGGAGACACCGATTGTGGTTCTTATTAACGGTGGATCTGCTTCCGCATCGGAAATCATGGCAGGCGCGCTGCAGGATCAGGGGCGCGCCGTGATCATGGGCACCCAGTCGTTCGGCAAGGGCAGTGTACAGACCGTCATACCCCTGGATGAAACCCATGCCATCAAGCTTACAACGGCTCGCTACTATACGCCGGACGGGCGATCCATCCAGGCCAAGGGCATCAGCCCGGACATCGAGGTAAAGCCGGCGGAACTGACAGAACTGGAAGGCCAGTCCTTTTTCACCGAGGCGGACCTGGCTGGACATCTTGAGGGTCAGAAAGAGGACAAGGAAACGCCGGAAACTACCGAGGGCGACCAGTCAGTGTCTCCGGTTGAACGGGACTACCAGCTTCGCTCCGCACTCAACCTTCTGAAGGGCCTGAGTATTCTCGAAAAGCGGGGTGTTTCCCAGCAGAGCAGCACTGCCACAGAGGAAAGCGCGAATTGAGAGCAATCACTGCGCTGATTGCAGGCGCATTGCTGTCCCTGGCGGCGCAGGCTGAGGCGCCTGCCGCCGGCCAGCGGCAGGTTCCGCCCACTATCGCCATCATTATTGACGACATGGGGCATAACCTGGTCGAAGGCGAGCGCCTGATTGCTCTCGAGCAGCCCCTGACCCTGGCCTTTCTGCCCTATCGACGCCACACTTCGTTTCTTGCGGAAAAGGCGCACAAACAGCAGAAAGAAATCATGCTTCACGCACCGATGGCCAACACCCGGCGATTGGCGCTTGGGCCCGGTGGGCTCGATGAGGGCATGAACCAGAGCGACATTACCCTGACGCTGCGCCGGGCTCTGAAGTCGATTCCCCACGTTCAGGGTGTGAACAACCACATGGGCAGCCTGCTGACCCAGAAGCTGACGACCATGGACTGGGTGATGGGCGAGATTGACCAGTATCCCCTGTACTTCGTCGACAGCCGCACCATTGCCTCGTCGGTTGCCGGCGATGTTGCCGCCGCCTACCGTATCCCGACCCTGTCCCGGGACGTGTTTCTGGACCATGAACAGACGGAAGAATACGTCCACAGGCAGTTCCAGCGCCTGATTGAAACAGCAAAAGAGAACGGCAGCGCCATTGGTATAGGCCACCCACACAAGGTCACCGTGGACTACCTGGAAAAGCATCTACCGATGCTGGATCAGCAGGGCGTGGCAATTGCCACCGTCAGCGGGCTATGGGCCATCCGAAATGGCAACATACCGATGTTTGCAGAAGGTGAGAAACGCTCGATCCGGCCGGGGCTGGCAAAACAGGAATAAAAACGTCGGGTTTCGCTTTGCTCTACCCGACCTAAGAAAAGCCGCAACCCGTAGGTCGGATTAGCCAAAGGCGTAATCCGACAAAGTCTTCAATCCCGAACAACAATCCCCTGAGCCTTCATAAAGGCTTTCGCCTCAGGAATCGTGTGCTGCCCAAAGTGGAAAATCGAAGCCGCCAGCACCGCATCGGCACCGCCTTCGGTCACCCCGTCCGCCAGATGCTGAAGCTCACCCACACCACCTGAAGCAATAACCGGCACCGACACCGCATCGCTGATCGCACGGGTCAGCCCCAGGTCAAATCCGATCTTGGTGCCGTCACGGTCCATACTGGTCAGCAGCAGTTCACCGGCCCCCATGGCAGTCATCCTGCGCGCCCACTCAACGGCATCCAGCCCTGTCGGCTTGCGCCCACCGTGGGTGAAAATCTCCCAGCGCGGGCTTTCACCCTCGGCACTCACGCGCTTGGCGTCGATGGCAACCACTATGCACTGGCTACCAAAACGGTCAGCCGCTTCACGCACGAAATCCGGGTTGAACACCGCAGCCGTGTTGATGGACACCTTATCGGCCCCCGCGTTCAGCAGCTTGCGGATATCCTCAACGGCACGCACACCGCCACCCACCGTCAACGGGATAAAGACTTCGGCCGCCATTCGCTCAACGGTTTCGTAGGTGGTGTCGCGGCTTTCATGGCTGGCGGTAATATCCAGGAAGGTAATTTCATCGGCGCCCTGCTCGTTGTATTTGCGGGCCACTTCAACCGGATCGCCGGCATCACGGATATCAACGAAGTTGACGCCCTTCACCACGCGCCCTTTGTCGACGTCCAGACAGGGAATAATGCGTTTCGCCAGAGCCATAGCGTCTTATCCTTTCAGGCTGTCACAAAAGGCCTGGGCCTCACTGACATCCAGGGTGCCTTCATAGATGGCGCGGCCGGTAATGGCGCCGAGAATACCCTGGTCGGCCACGGTTGCCAGTTGCTTCAGGTCATCCATATTGGTCACGCCGCCGGAGGCGATCACCGGAATGCCGCCCTCTTTGGCCAGGGCGGCAGTGGCTTCCACATTCACCCCCTGCATCATGCCGTCCCGGCTGATGTCGGTGTAAACGATGGCATCAACACCATCATTGGCGAAGCGCTTGGCAAGGTCCGTCGCCATGACTTCCGACACTTCCGCCCAGCCATCGGTTGCCACCCGGCCGTCTTTGGCGTCCAGGCCGACAATAATGTGACCCGGGAAACGCTTGCACATCTCGGTGACGAATTCCGGCTCCTTCACCGCCTTGGTGCCGATAATCACCCATTGTACGCCCGCTTCCAGATAGGCTTCGATGGTTTCCGCCGAGCGGATACCACCACCGATCTGGATGGGCAGGTCCGGGTATTTGCGGGCAATGGCGCGAACAATCTCACCGTTGACCGGCTCGCCGGCGAAAGCTCCGTTCAGATCCACCAGGTGCAGGCGACGGGCACCGGCCTCGACCCAACGGGTGGCCATATCAACGGGATCATCCCCGAACACGGTGGAGTCGTCCATGCGGCCCTGGCGCAGTCTTACGCACTTGCCGTCTTTAAGGTCTATGGCCGGGATAATCAGCATTTTCCAGTCCAGTTGGTAAAGTTTTTCAGTAACTGCAGCCCCGCCCGCGCGCTTTTTTCCGGGTGGAACTGCACCGCGAAGATGTTGTCTCTTGCCACTGCCGCCGCAAGATCGACGCCGTAGTGGGTGCGGCCGGCAATATCGGGATTGCCATCCGCTTCGGCGTAGTAGCTGTGCACGAAGTAGAAACGGTCGCCGTCAGGGATATCCTGCCAGAGGGGGTGGTCCATGGCCTGATGGACTTCATTCCAGCCCATGTGGGGCACTTTCAGCCGCTGGCCGTTTTCCGTGAGACCGTCACCGAAGAAGCGGACCTCCGACTGGAACAGGTCGATGCAATCCACCCAGCCGTTTTCTTCACTGCGGGACATCAGGGCCTGCATGCCCACGCAGATGCCTAGCAGGGGCCGGTCAACCGACACTTCCCGTACCAGCCGGTCAATTTCCAGGCGACGGATTTCGGCCATGCAGTCGCGAATAGCGCCTACGCCGGGCAGTATCACCCGGTCCGCACTGCGGATCTGATCGGCGTTATCAGTCACCAGTACTCGTGTGCCCGGTGCGACGTGCTCAACCGCTTTGCTCACGGAATGAAGGTTACCCATGCCGTAGTCAATAATGGCAACGGTTTTCATCTGAAGAGAGATTTCCTGAATCGGGAGTCTTTTTGAAAATCCGGGGCCGCTTACAGCGACCCCTTGGTGGACGGGGTGATCCCCGCCATGCGCTCGTCCATTTCAATGGCCATGCGCAGCGCACGCCCGAAGGCCTTGAACACGGTTTCAATCTGGTGGTGGGTGTTCTTGCCCTTCAGATTGTCGATGTGCAGGGTCACCATGGAATGGTTCACAAAGCCCTGGAAGAACTCCGCAAACAGATCCACATCGAAACCACCCACAGCACCACGGGTGTAGGGCACGTCCATCAGCAGGCCAGGGCGGCCGGACAGATCAATCACCACACGGGAAAGCGCCTCGTCCAGCGGAACGTAGGCGTGACCGTAGCGACGGATGCCCTTCTTGTCACCGACGGCCTGCTTGAAAGCCTGCCCCAGGGTAATGCCGATATCCTCCACCGTGTGGTGGTCATCAATGTGCAGGTCACCTTTGGAAACAATGTTCAGATCCACCAGACCATGACGGGCAATCTGGTCCATCATGTGTTCCAGAAACGGCACGCCCGTATCAAACGTGGACTTGCCGGTACCGTCAAGATCGATCTCGACGGTGATCTGTGTTTCCAGGGTATTTCGTTCTACCCGAGCCTTGCGTTCGGCCATGGGGGCTCCCAATTATCAGTTGGCAAATGCCGCAAAAAAATCCAGTTGCGTATTATACCTTCTATGAATCTCCGCGTCCCGCAATGGTCTCAATCGTCTTGATAGCCGGCCTCAGAACGCCTTTTTCAGGTTTTTCATATAGGTGTCGACCAGGCTGTTGAACTCGTGCTTGACCACCGGGCTGATCGCCAGTTTCAGCATGCCTGGCAGGGGCACGGTCAGCTCCGCGTTGGTGTGGAACTTGACCTCTGTTGCCTTGTCGCCTTTCGATTTCAGTGTCCAGTATCCGCTGACAAGGCCATTGCCCTCGCCTTTAACCGGCTCCCAGGTGATCTTGCCTTTCTCCTTGTCGGGATAATATTTGCAGGCATACACCGACTGGATCGCGTGCTTGTCCACACCGACCTTTTCCATTTCCCAGCGATAGGTGTTGTCGCCAAGGTCCACCAGCTTGTGGACTTTCGGAAAATGGCTAACGGATTTGGGCACGTCCGCCAGCAGATCAAAGGCCTCGTCGTAGCTGGCGGGCAGTTCAAGTTCGCGGTTCAGTTCAATGGAAATCGTAATAGCCACAGTCTTTTCCTCTTATCATTGTTGGGCGCGTTCCGTGCGCGGGCAGATTTTTGTTATCGACTCGAATCTGTCGTCTATTTTGGCTGATCACTAACGTATTGTCATACATGCGCCCTTTTATTTTGTTACCCCTGAGTTATCCTTGACTTCATATTTCCGTCCTTCCGGCGGAGAGGAAACAACGAAAGGACGCCTGAACCATGAAAGCTGTTCGTTACGTCGCATTCACTCTTATTGGACTGGTCATACTGGCTGTTGCAGCCGTTGCCATTGCCTTCATGGTCATCGACCCGAACACCTACAAACCGCAGATTGAGAAAGCGGCGGAATCCAGCACCAACCTCGACCTCATCCTGGCCGGAGATATTGGCTGGTCGTTCATCCCGCTGGGGCTGGAACTGAATGATGTGGAGGCGACGCTTGATGACCAACCGTTCGTGCGCCTTGACCAACTGGTGGCGGAAGTGGATTTCTGGTCGCTGATTGCCATGTCACCGAGAGTGAATACCTTTGTCCTGAACGGACTCGACGCCAACCTTTCGGTCAATAAAGACGGCACCGGCAACTGGACACGAATTATGCCGGAAGGTGAGCCCGCCCAAGGCACCGCTCAGGAACAGGCAGCGACCGAACCGGAAGCACCAGCCGAGGACACCTCAGGCGGCGCACCCCTGAATTTCAACGTCGAACAGGTCAGAATCGGCAACGCCCGGGTTAATTATGAAGACCAGAGCACCGGCCAGTCCGTTGTCCTCGAAGGCGTCACCCTGACAGCCAGCGAGATCACCCTTGGCTCCAGCTTCCCGCTTGAGCTCAGTTTCCGCTTTGCCACCAACCAGCCGCAATTCGAGCTTGATGGCAACATCAGCGCACAACTGACCGCGAACGAGGCCCTGAACGAATTTTCCGTGGAAGACCTCGACGCCACTTTCGATATGGCTGGCGAGCCCCTGGGCGGCAAATCCGTGCAGGCATCCCTGGCCGGCTCACTGGCGGCCAACCTGGAAAGCGAAACCGCGACCCTGTCTGACTTTACCGCGTCGCTGGCCGATCTCACGCTGAAGACCAATCTGAACGTCATGGGTTTCGGAGCCAAACCGCAGCTGTCCGGCAACCTGAGCATTGATGAGTTCTCGCTCAAGGCACTGCTGAACGCACTTGGCCAGCCGGCCATCGAGACCACAGATCCCGATGTAATGAAGGCCATCGCCTTCTCAACAGGTATTGGCGGATCGCCCGGAACCGTTGCCCTGAACGATCTCACCATTTCCCTGGACGACACCACCTTTTCCGGTGGCGCAGCCTACACGCTCGCCAATAGCGGCATCGAGCTCAATCTGAAAGGCGACGCCATCAACGCAGACCGCTATCTGCCACCAGCCAGCGAGGAAACTCCAGCTGGCGAAAGTGCACCGGCTGAAACCGCAACCACTGCGGAAGGCGACCTGCTGCCTCTTGAGACCCTTCGTACCCTGGCCCTGGACATCAAACTCGGCCTGGGCGAACTGATCGTCAGCAATCTCACCATACGGGACATCAACTCGGTGATTACCGCCCGCAACGGCCTGCTGAAGGTAGACGATTTCAGCGGCAAACTCTATGACGGCGGTTTTGCCGCCAATGTCACGCTGGACGCACGCAGCGACAACCCGTCCTGGGTGATTGGCTCCAAAGTGGAGGGCGTCGAAACCCTGCCACTACTGACTGATCTGGCTGAAGTGGAAATGCTGGCCGGCGCCGCCAACCTGAATGTGGACGTAAAAACCACAGGCAACCGGATATCCGCACTTCGAAGCAATGCCAAGGGCAACATCGACTTCAATCTTGCCGAGGGCCAGTTCACCCGGATGAACCTGACCCGCATGGCCTGTCAGGGCATTGCCCTGATCAACCAGGAGCAACTGGGCAACAACGACTGGGGTACCAGCACACCGTTTAACGATATGCGCGGTACGCTGAAAATTGACGGCAACACCCTCAACAATACCGACCTGGTCGCTGCCCTTGCCGGCATGAAGCTGGAAGGCGAGGGCAAGGTGGATCTGGCCGCCTCACAAATAGACTACGAAGCAGGCCTGCGCATCGTCGGTGAGATTCATCGCGACGAAGCCTGCCGGGTCACAGACACCGTCAGAAACGCCGTTATACCGGTGGAATGCCGCGGTAACTTTGCCGAAGACCCGGCCGGCATCTGCTCCTTTGACGGCTCCCGCTTCCGGGATACCCTGAAAACCATTGCCAAAAATGCTGCCAAGGCCAAGGTGGATGAGGAAGTGGACCGGGCCAAGGAGAAAGCGGAAGAAAAGCTGAAGGAGAAAGTAGGCGAGAAGCTGAAAGGCCTGTTCAATTGATGCCGGAGCCAGTCGCGGAAAAACTGCTGGCATGGTACGACCAGAACGGCAGGCATGACCTGCCCTGGCACCACGACCGGAACGCTTACCGGGTCTGGGTATCAGAAATCATGCTGCAGCAGACCCAGGTGACAACCGTCATCCCCTACTTCCTGGCCTTTATGGAACGTTTCCCGAACGTCGAGGCACTTGCCGAGGCACCGGTGGATGATGTGCTCAGCCATTGGTCGGGCCTTGGCTATTACGCCCGGGCACGGAATCTTCACAAGGCGGCGAAACAGGTTGTCCAGGAGCATGACGGCAAGTTCCCGGCGGATCAGGCAAAGCTGGAATCCCTGACCGGCATCGGCCGCTCGACAGCTGCGGCCATTGTTGCTCAGGCCTTTGAGCAGCGCGCCACCATCCTGGATGGCAACGTCAAACGGGTTCTGGCCCGCTACCACGCAGTACCCGGATGGCCAGGCAAAACCAGCGTGCTTAACCGGCTGTGGGAATGCGCCGAACAGCATACGCCTTACCAACGCATTCGCGACTACACCCAGGCCATTATGGATCTGGGCGCAATGGTCTGCACACGCAGCCGCCCTGCCTGCGAACGTTGCCCACTGAACTCTGGCTGCGAAGCCCGAGCCCTGGGCGAGCAAAGACTTTATCCCGGCTCCAAACCGAAAAAGGACAAACCCGAGAAAACCACCTGGATGGTGATACTCGAGGACAGCCAGGGCCGAATCCTGCTGGAAAGGCGACCACCCAGCGGCATCTGGGGCGGCCTGTGGAGTCTTCCGGAACTGGACCCGGCCTACCAGCCGGAAGAGCTGCCTGATGCCTGTGAGCGGGCTTTCGGCTATGATTGCAGCCAACCGGAACTGGGCAGCGGTTTCCGGCACACCTTCAGTCACTACCATCTGCACATCCAGCCAGCCCGGCTCAACGTTGCCAGCACCGTTCGAGTTGCGGACAATGGCACCCATCAGTGGGTACACCGGGACGACGCCCTGTCCCTGGGCCTGCCCGCCCCCATTCGCACAATTCTGACCAGCCCACAGGAGCAGCCATGAGCCGCACCGTATTCTGTCGCAAGTACCAGGAAGAGCTCGAAGGCCTGGACTTCCCGCCGATGCCGGGAAAGAAAGGCCAGGACCTTTATGAAAACGTCAGCAAAAAGGCCTGGGACGAATGGCAGGCCCAGCAGACCATGCTGATCAACGAAAAACACCTCAGCCTGATGGACCCCAACAGCCGAAAATATCTGCAGGCCCAGATGGAACGCTTCTTCAATAACGAACCCTTCGACAAGGCCGAAGGCTACGTGCCGCCAGAGCAGTGATGCCGGGTTACTTTTTTATCCCACAGCCTTGACTCAAAACCCCTAAACCGGTTTAATAGCGCCCCGTTGCAGCACAGACGCAACATGCCCGGATAGCTCAGTTGGTAGAGCAACGGATTGAAAATCCGTGTGTCGGTGGTTCGATTCCGCCTCCGGGCACCATTATTCCCGCCTGAAGAATCATCTAAGCCTCTGTTTTAAATAACAAAAAACGACCGAATCAAGTCGTGATTACCTTATAACCGCCACTTCGTAAGCCTTTGATTTTCCTGAATCTGGAAAAATCCGACAAAACCAATCACGACAAGATCACGACACCATCTCCCACCGCATTAATTTTCTCCCGCCGTAATTCTGGGGCGTATGTGCCCGACTGCTGGCCGACACACCCGAATCTCTGAAGCGCCAGGACGATTTAAATGGCTAGCTTTAAAGACTTGTAAACATCCCTGTTTTAGCTACACCACGAATTAGGGTCCTCCGCGATCGCAAAGCGGGGTTGTCTCTGGCTGGGCCACTCTGAAAAAATTTGCGTGGCGAATCCTCAGAAATGCGATCTAATCCGCACGGCGCGAGCAACGTGTTCACGAATATGGAGAGGAAGAAATGAAAAGAAATCTTGCTATGGCTGTAGCCGTCACTGCCTCAATCGGCTCGATGGTTGTCATTGGCGGTGGTTTAGGTAGTTCATGGCACGGCAGCGAGGAGGCGCTGAACCTTCTGAGTTACGCCATTGCAGCCGGCATGGCCGGAGGACTGCAGGCTCTGAACGAGTCGAAAAAGGAGAAGCCCAATTTTGAACACATAGGCGTGGCGGCGCTGCTCAGTTATTTGGGTCTTGGTTATGCCGTCTATGAATGGCTCACCAAAGGCACAGAGTCTGAGGCCAAAGAATTCGATGGCAATTGATCGCAAAGTTGCGACGACACTGCATGCGTGATCTGAGCATCCACCTAGTCTGAGACAGGCTTTCCTATGAGGGCATGAATTCGGTGAAAAGCATGCCCTGCGTATTCCGGCGAACGTGACCGGTCATTCCGGGGATCGTGACCGGTTTGCACACGGCCATCACGCTGGAGTCAGTTTTGTACTCTGAGCGGTCAC
>Ga0207884_1000598_pt1 | contig 19641 bp, 13 predicted proteins | sample MalvirmetaMSP144_FD_184236 | JGI IMG/M metagenome (GOLD analysis project Ga0207884, IMG submission 184236) | Marine viral communities from the Deep Pacific Ocean - MSP-144 (SPAdes) | ecosystem: Environmental > Aquatic > Marine > Oceanic | place: Pacific Ocean | collected 2011-07-08 | reverse complement strand
TTGGAAATTGGATTAAAAAAGTAATCCTTGAAAAAAAAGAATCCGGAGAATATAAATACAAAGAAAATGGCACAGTCGAACGTAATATCACGTATTTCTAATGAATCTTATTCTGCTTTTTTTACTATTTAATTGTCCAATCGAGTCTTACCAAAATGAACTTGAGAGGATTCCGCTACACAAATTACAGTCAGGTCAGGAAGTTATCGCATTAACTAATTCCTTAATGAATACTCAATGTCAATCTTCAGAGCATCAGGTTTCAATTTTCTTGATTTTCGATAAGTTCTATAAGAGATATTCTGATGCACAAACCGATCATTTTTATAATCAATACGTCCCAAGTTATTACAGAGATAAATATTCAACTAAGAGCAAAGAATATACTGATTCGCTCAGAAGCGCAGGATTAGCACTCGTATTATCATCAACTGAAGAAATGTATGTTTCTTATTCTCCGGCTAACTATAAAAAGTACTTTGCTAATTCAAATTCAAAACCTTTAAATAGCTACGTTGATCTGCTGTTAACTGAAAAAGATATTGGAGAAGGTTATGTAGGTGACTACTCCATTTTAGTCGACAGATTAAAAAAATGGGAGACTTCTTTACTTTCCGCACAACATCCAGATTTAATTCAGAAAAATTTATACCATTTTAAATACTATACATGCTTATTTATGAATGGTTTAGATAATACTCGTATTTATAAGATCAACCCTGATAATTCTAGCAAAGGAAAAATGCTTCCGGAATTTCAACAGATAGTTTTAAGTCTGACAAAAGACCAATCCCATCCACTTATCTATCGCTTATTTAATTCATTTCGTGAAGAGTTGAGCAAGCACAACTATGAATATTTTGATGGAATAAGAACATTTTATTCTGAAGTTACAATCAAGGAATATCTTCAAATCATTAAATAGATACAGCGTGCCGAACAAGTGCTTTCGACTCGCCGATTAACCTCGTCCGCAAACTCCTGCTTCCAATGACAAATTGAAACAGACAAAGCAGAATCTCCTCACGCCAAAAAAAATTACATCATTTAATCATTTCAAAGTATTGGAATCAACCGTATATTTGTATTTATAAAGACGGTTAAATAAAAAGATTTTTACAGAGACTATTTTTTGCACTACGCACTGAATACATATCAATTACAAAATGGACAAGAAGAAAAAAACATGCTTCTTGATGCTATTTCTACCGATCTACTTTTATTCTGCACATCAATTTTTGTACTTATAAAGCAGAAACTTTTCGCTGATATTTCACAACCATCAGCCCCTAACAAAACAAATTTTCAAGATAATCAGGCCGATGTTACTGCACTGCCTTTTCAGGTAACATCCTATATACGCTCATTTTACGATCCGGAGTTAGTACTCAGAATTCGACAGTGGATAGCATGTATTGCAGCTAACGGCCGTTCAAAAAAGAAATTCAATGAAGAATCAAATCATAATTCATTCCACCGAGGATCAAGCTCGGATTGCGTTGCTCGAAGATGGAGAGCTCGCTCAATTATTCATCCAATCCGAAGAGAACCAGCGTACTGTTGGTAATATTCATGTAGCAAAAGTCCATAAAGTGATGAGCGGTATCAAAGCTGCTTTCATCGATATGGGAACTCCTAAAGACGCTTTCTTACATTTCTCGGATGCCGGCGACCATTTAGATGAATACATTGCCATGCTTAACGGCAAAAATGCTATTCCGGGTCATGCAAAGCCTGATCTGAAGAACAAAGAGAAGCTTGCTAATCATCAGAAACAAGCACTTGCCGGAAAGATATTGAGAAACGGCCAGAAATTATTGGTTCAGATCGTTAAAGAACCTATTGGCTCCAAAGGACCTCGAATCTCTACTGATATCACCATTGCAGGTCGCTTTTTAGTGTTGATCCCAATGGGAGATTACATCGCTGTTTCTAAGAAAATTTCTAACTACAAAGAGCGTCGTCGTTTAAAAAATATTCTTGGCGACATGGTTCCGGACGGCTTTGGAGTGATCGTGAGAACAGTTGCTCAGGGTCAGGACGAAAAAGCTATTGAAGATGATCTTCGTGATGTTTTAAGAAAATGGGAAAAGATCTTAGACAAGCTTGAAACTGCTAAACCACCTTCTCTCCTGCACAGAGATCTGGACATGACAGAAAGCCTGATCCGTGATCTTTTTGCTAAAAACTACGAACGAGTGCTGGTTGATGACCCAAAAATGTATCGTCAGCTAAAATCTTATGTTGGACAGATTGCTCCTGAGATGGCTCAAAATGTACATCAGTATAAAGGAAAGAAGCATATTTTCGACCAAATGGGAATTGCTGAGGATATCAATTCTATCTTCAATCCAAGGGTCAGAATGAAGTCGGGCGGTTACCTGATCTTTGAGCAGACAGAAGCTATGTATGTGGTGGATGTAAACTCCGGACCTTATGCGGCTAAGGCAAGACAGGAAGATAATTCACTGAAAACAAACTTAGATGCTGCCAGAGAAATTGCTAAACAATTACGCCTGAGAGATATCGGTGGAATTATTGTAGTGGATTTTATTGATCTTAGAGACGACAAAAATCGTAAGAAGATCTACGATGAATTAAAGAAAGAATTCCGAAAAGATCCTGCCAAAACCAATATGCTGGGAATGAGTGATTTCGGATTGGTTCAAATCACCAGACAGCGAATTCGTCCAAGTGTGATCAACTCCGTGTCTAAAGTCTGCCCGATGTGTGGTGGAAGTGGTGATGTGATCAGCGATGATACTATCCTTACTGACATTGAAAGTTGGTTAAGTAAATTTAAGCATGCTTCAGAATATCGTGCAGTTGATCTGTATGTAAACCCCTACATGAAGACACTCATCAACAAAGGAATGTTCAGCAAGCGCTGGAAGTGGATGTCAAAATTGCACATCAAAATTACCATGGTTGCTGATGAAAGTATTCCGTTAAGCCGATTCAAAGTAACACTATCCGGTTCTGATGTGGATATAACCGATGTAGTTATGCGCGGTGCTTCTATTGATGAGGCCCTGGAACAGGTAGAATATGTTGAAGAGATAGATCGCGGTAAAGATGATCTGGAGATCACAAAGAAAAGCAATCATCGAAACAGCGGAAACAGAACGTCAGGAAGTTCTGCCAATTCGAATGGAAGAAAGAACCATACCCATCAAAATTAGTACTGATATTTTGATGGCTTGGTTTTTGCCGATCTTAGCATAAACTGAATTTAATTTTATACAATGAGTGCATTCAAATTACATGCAACAACTGTTGTGGGTGTTATCCACAATGGAAAAGCTGCATTGGGTAGCGACGGACAAGCTACCATGGACAAAACGGTGATGAAATCTACCGTAAAGAAAGTTAGAAAATTATACGAAGGTAAAGTGCTTGCCGGTTTTGCCGGATCTACAGCAGATGCATTTACCCTTTTTGAGAAGTACGAAGAAAAACTAAACGAATATAACGGCAATATGCAGCGCGCTGCCGTTGAATTGGCCAAGGAATGGAGAAAAGATAAATTCCTCCAAAAACTGGAAGCATTACTTATTGTGATGAATAATGAGAATGCTTTGGTTATCTCAGGTCAGGGAGATGTTATTGAGCCTGATGATAATATTGCCACTATAGGAAGTGGCGGTTCATACGCCCTTTCAGCAGCCCGTGCAATGAGCAAACATGCTAAGAAATTAACTGCTAAGCAGATCGTTGAAGAATCACTGAATATTGCTGCAGATATCGACATCTACACAAATCACAATTTGTCGATCATAGAAATTGAGGACTAAATGATGTTAGAAGAAAAGAATTTAACGCCACAACAAATTGTAAAAGAGCTCGATAAATATATCGTCGGGCAAAAAGCTGCAAAACGTTCTGTGGCAATTGCGCTAAGAAACCGATGGAGAAGATTAAACTCCAGAGAAGAAATAAGAGAAGAGATTGTTCCGAATAACATTTTATTGATCGGACCTACAGGTGTCGGTAAAACTGAGATCGCCCGCAGACTGGCAAAACTAGCGATGGCTCCCTTTGTTAAAGTGGAAGCTTCCAAGTTTACAGAAGTTGGTTATGTGGGACGTGATGTTGAATCTATGATCCGTGACCTCACCGATATTGCCGTTAGTATGGTAAAAGCTGAAATGCAGGAACGCGTAAAAGAAAAAGCCGCTCAAGCTGTTGAGAACAGAATCCTGGATAACCTCATCCCTCCTGTTACCAAAAAAGGCGTTGGTTTTAATTCAGGATCAGGAAGTTCTGATTCAGATTTTGATCCTGCTAAAGCCGGCGACGAAGAATTGAATGTGAGAACCCGTGAGCGATTCAGAGAAAAACTACGCAACGGAGAACTGGAAGATCGTGAGATAGAGATCGAAGTGAAAAATACCAAAACGCCAATGATGCAGGTCTTCGGTCCGGGCGGAATGGAAGAAATGGGAATGAATCTTCAGGATATGCTGGGGAATATGGGCGGTAAAGGCAAAAAAGCTAAGAGAAAACTTCCTATATCAGAAGCAAGAGAAGCACTTTTGGAAGAAGAAGCTGAAAAACTCATCGATCATGAATCTGCTGTTCAGGAAGCATTGGAAAGAGTTCAAAAGCAGGGAATTGTATTTATTGACGAGATCGACAAAATTGCCGAACCATCATCCGGAGCAGGAAAAAGCGGACCTGATGTAAGCCGTCAGGGTGTTCAACGTGATCTTCTGCCGATCGTGGAAGGAAGTACCGTTAACACCAAGCACGGAATCGTGAAAACCGATCATATTCTGTTTGTAGGTTCAGGTGCATTTCATGTATCAAAACCATCCGATATGATTCCGGAACTTCAGGGTCGTTTCCCAATTCGTGTGGAGCTGAATTCTCTTACTGAAGAAGACTTTGTAAAAATTCTTTCTGAACCAAAGAACGCACTTACAAAACAGTATGAAGCTATGCTGGAAACAGAGGGTGTAAAAATAGACTTTACAGATGATGCGATTCTTGAGTTAGCCAGAATTGCAGCTGTGGTGAACTCACAGGTTGAAAATATCGGAGCCAGACGTTTGCATACCATAATGTCATCATTATTTGATGAATTGCTGTTTGCAGTCCCCGATGATATTAATTCCGGAGAGATCACAATCGACCCAACCTATGTAAGTAAACAACTCGAAGATCTGGTAAAAGACAAAGATCTGAGCCATTACATACTTTAATGGGCATTAGAACGGTTTATTTATTACAATCCATCTTGAATGAAACAATTCGTTGCACTATTTAGTTAGTGTAATAAATAATTGAACTGAATATGACGTTAAAAAAATTTATTGCCCCACAAGTTGCCATCGTATTAATCTTAGCTCTGGTAAAGTTTACCGGTGCAGATTCTGTTCTTAAAACAACTGCAAACGATGATGAAACCAATATTATCAAATATGCGCAGGCAACGCGAAGTATTGTAGCTAATTACTTCAGTGAAGCTGACCTCGACAAAATGTATAAAGTCAGCATCAAAGAATTTGTTACTCATGTAAAAGATTCTACACTGAAAATTGAGTCCACTCCTGTAGATACTACATTTCCCGGTGTAAAGATCAATTCCATTACGGATGCATTTACCAGTTTTGAAAAGGCTTATTTCTACGTTTCCAATAACACTGAAGACGAGAACATGACCAAATTGACTGAATATGCCATTCGCGGTCTTTTTTCAACTTTAGATCCTCATTCCGTATATATAGAACCGGATGACAGCGAACGCGTGCAGGAAGAATTTGCAGGTAAATTTCAGGGTATTGGTGTTCAGTTCAACATCATTCAAGATACTATTACGGTTGTAACTGCAATTTCAGGTGGACCAAGTGATCAACTCGGAATAAGATCAGGTGACAGAATTGTAGCCATTGAAGACAGTAATGCTGTTGGTTTTACTAATGAGCAAGTGCTGAAAAACCTTCGCGGCGAAAAAGGCTCTAAAGTAAAAGTTACTATTGTAAGACCCGGAGTTTCCTCTCAATTATATTTTACTATTGAACGAGACGATATCCCACTTTATACCGTAGACGCGTCATATATGTTAGACGAACAAACAGGTTACATCAAAATAAACCGCTTTGCAGCTACCACTCATCAAGAGTTCATGGAAGCTTCAAAAGAACTGAAATCCCTTGGGATGGAGCGGCTGGTTTTGGATCTGCGTGGAAATCCTGGTGGATATTTAGGGCAAGCCATTGCCATTGCAGAGGAGTTCTTTCCAAGAGGAACCTCATTGGTTTCAACGAAAAGTAAGCACAGTCGATTTGATGGTGATTACTTCTCCAGAAAGGATGGCGAATATCAAGGAAAGCCGGTTATTATTTTAGTGGATGAAGGAGCTGCTTCTGCCAGTGAGATCGTTTCAGGAGCTATTCAGGATCATGATCGTGGATTAATAGTAGGTAAACGAACGTTCGGAAAAGGATTGGTTCAGCAACAATATGAATTGATCGATAACAGCAATGTTCGTGTGACTATTTCAAGATATTACACTCCTTCGGGCCGTTTGATCCAAAAGCCTTTTGTGGAAGGCGGTGGTGAAGAATACGCTTATGAAATTTATCGCAGACAAAATGCAATGAATGATGCCATTGAGTTCTCAGAAGAAATTCCGGATTCGTTGAAATTCAAAACCGATGCCGGTAGAACCGTCTACGGTGGTGGTGGAATTGTTCCTGATTATATCATCCCTGACGACACTACCCGTTCAGGATATGTGATCAATTTTGCTATTCGTAAAAGAGCAGCTTTTGATTACGTACGTTCATATTTAGATGAAAATGGAGATGAGTTCCGTGCACAATGGGAAGGTGATTTTGAAAAATTCCGTACTGATTTTACTTGGGATGAAAAGAATATTGCTGATTTCAAGGCTTCATTAATTGATCAGGGACTTGTTATAACTGATACAGTTGATGCTCCAAAATTCAGAAAAGATTCTCTATTTGTTCCTGTTGGTCATTTTGAGGAAGTAGCGTGGATGAGTGAGGGACGAATGAAAGCTGAATTAGCTCGCCAAGTTTGGGAAATGAAAGCCTTCTACCCAATTGTTAACGATGTTTTTGACGAAACGCTGAAAGAGGCCATGACACTTTGGGATGCCGTAGACCGATTAAGCGCCTTAGCGAAAGGAGAAGCTTCAGCGGGCGTTGGAAACAGGAAGGATGGTGGAGAATAATTAGGAATAGTTATTTACCTATTCCTAATTTATCTTTTAATGTTTACTTAAACATACCGAATCTCTTCAAATGACTTCTAGTACATGCTTTTCAAAAGAATTTATTCTTCTCTTTATACCCTTTCTAATTTTCGGTATTAGTTTAAGCGCACAAGAAACTAAATTTGAACCGAGTATTCTTATTCTTACTCCTAACGAAAGAATATCTGATAAAAAAACAAAATTAGATATTAATGAAGCAAATGTAGCACTTGAAAAGATTCCTTATCCAACCGAGCAAGAGATTCAACAAGCTTTGAATGAGATGCAATTTGAACCGGAAAATTTTCAAATTATGTTCAAGACTCAGCTTGAATTTTCTAAAAATCTAAACTTTTATAGTTCAATTAGTTCTTTCATGCAAAGATATTTAAGCTATCGGTTTTATGAGAAATTTGAAAATTATTTGGTTTATGAACTTGATGAAAACTCTAATGGAAATTTATACGAACTAGCTTCCTTAGCTGAGAATCATAATATGAGATATGTTTTAAACATAAAGAAGGTTAAATCTTGGGAAGAGAAATCAACGAAAAAGACATCCATACAACTTCAATTATATGATAGTATTAAAAATAGCTTAGTCCTGGATAAAGAATATACCGGAGATGATACTAACCCAGGTTTTGAATTCGCGTGCAATGAAGGAAGTATTGATTGTACAGTGAACAATTCTTTGTCTCAAGGACTTAAAGAGCTAATTGAAATTGTTGCAAACAACAATCCTACAATCATTAAAGAACGAATTCTTGCACAAGAAAGAGCAGAAGTATTAATGGACAATTACGTTTCTTTAGAACCTAACAAGCAGATTACTTCTATAATAGAAAAGCAAGATTCATCAATTATTACTAAAGGATTTTATCATGGTTTTTTTAACCCTGAGATGAATAAATTTATAAGCTTCTTTCTAGTTTCAAATGAAGATGTAGATACATTTAAGAAACTTACAGAGAAAAAGCAGGGAAATGTTCAAATTATAAAAGAAGATATTTATGATTTAGAAAGTATGCCAACCCTTTATTCTTATGTTATAATTGGGATTAAGAAGAATGAAAATTGGTATTTGAAGGAAGACAAAAAAACATATTTCAATGCATCCGATATTGAAACCGGCAGGAAAATGTATTTTAATAATTTACAGAATTGGAATTTTTTTAAAGAATCCTCCGTAGAGCAAAATTCAAATTTTTGGAATACTTATTTCTTTTCTCAAATAGAACGAGCTGTTGTTACAAAAAAAGACAGACTTGATGATCTAAAAAAGGAAAAAGATCTAGCGGAAACAGACGAATACAAAGAAATGTTTCAAGATATGATTGACGATATTTATGAGGAAGATTTAAAAAACGTAGGATATTTTGGAGAATACACTCTTGTAGCAAGTGCCTTAAAACAACAAGCTAGAGATCAAAATGTAATATTTGAAAGTGAAACTTCTAAAACTCTAATTCAGCCTTTTTTCGAAAAATATATCTCAAGCTCAAAACCGGAAGTATCTAATTATATAAAATTAAATACCAAAAACTTTGCAATGATTTATCCTAGAGAAAGAGATGTAATTTTAATTCCAATTGTGTTGGAATACAAAAATGGGGATAAGATTTTGGAATATTTTGTACTTATCCATCAACAAGAAAAAGACTATAAATTTTATAAATGGAACTATTTTGATCCGAATACTCCTGAATTAAGTTCCGTATATGGAAGCGCCATAAACGAACAATTAAATACCCTTACAACCTGGAATTTTTCTTTTGATTTTTTGAACGATTCTAACTTTTGGGACAATTATGTTTTATCCAAAAAAGATGGGGTTTACCAATATTTGAAGCAGATACAATAATTAGGAAAAGTTATTTACCTATTCTTAATTTATATATTCCTAATTCTACTTCACTTCACATACACTGTCTTCGTATTCACAAACTCTCGGATTCCATACAAACCCAGTTCTCTTCCGTATCCTGATTTTTTGATGCCACCAAAGGGTAATCTCGGATCAGATTTAACGAAGTCATTCACAAAACAGCATCCTGCTTCCAGCTGCTCCGCAGCTATTTTCTCTGCTTTTTCTACATCGGATGAATAAATAGAAGCGCCTAATCCATAAACAGAATCATTCGCTACTTTTACTGCCTCTTGCTCATCCTTTACTTTGATGATCGAAGCAACAGGTCCGAATAACTCCTCATCGTAAGCCGGCATTCCTTTGGTCACATTTTCAAGAATGGTAACCGGATAATACGAGCCTGACGCTCCCGGTTTTTCTCCGCCAAGTGTACAATCTGCTCCTGCTTCGATACTCTTTTGAACCTGATCGTGTAAACCATCTCTCAGATCTTCTCTAGCCATTGGGCCGATATCAGTAGCTTCATTAAAAGGGTCACCAACTTTCTTAGTTTCCATCAGTTTTTTGAACTCAGAAACAAACTCGTCATACACTTCTTCAACAACCACGAATCTTTTAGCAGCGATACAACTTTGTCCACTATTTAAGAGTCTTGAATTCACACAACTTTCAGCTGCTTGTTTGATGTCAGCATCGGCTAAGATTACAGAAGGATCACTGCCTCCTAATTCCAATACCGTTTTCTTTAATGCTTCCCCGGCTTGTGAAGCGACAATCTTCCCGGCTTTGGTGCTTCCTGTTAATGTAACCGCTGCTATTCCATCATGCTGAACTATCGGTTTCATGTTTTCATTCTGGACCAGAATTGTACGAAACAGATCAGCAGATATGCCCGATCCGTGGATGATCTTTTCAATTTCCAGTGCACAACCCGTTACATTTTCCGAATGACTCAGAATTACTGCATTACCTGCCATTAACGCCGGAGCTGCAAATCTGAATAACTGCCAGAAAGGAAAGTTCCACGGCATAATTGAAAGAACTGTTCCCAGAGGATTGAAAGTCACATAGCTTTTTGATGCGTCTGTTTCAACATTATCATCCGCAAGAAATTCCTCTGCATTCTCTGCATAATATTCGCAAACCCAGGCGCATTTTTCTATCTCACCAACTGACTCAGAAAAAGGCTTTCCCATCTCGGTAGACATCAATTTTCCCAGCCTGTCTTTATTCTCATTCAGTAATTCACTGATCTTATTCAGATTTACAGAACGATTTGTAAAACTTCTTTCCTTCCATTGTTTTTGAGCAATGTTTGCCCTGTAAATGATTCCGGAAACTTCCTCAAAACTCATTTCCGAATATTCTTTAATTACTTTTCCGGTAGCAGGATTGATGGTCTTCATAATGTTGTAAGTTAACAGTTATTTGTTATTTGTATATACCAACAACTAATAACAAATAACTATTCCCTTTCCCTTTTCATCTTGTACTCAAACTTCTTTTCGTTCACAACATTCTCAGATTCGGTTGAAGGATCCGGGTAATAATCGTCTGAATAAGTAGTAGTCAATTTGGTAACTTTCTCCTGAATGAGCGTTTGAGAAGACATTATTTTCTTTTTCTCTTCCTGAGATTCCGACCTTCCAAATCTCTCGGATAATTCTGCTATTTTCCTCTTATAAAAAGCCAATTCCATAGCTTTGATAGCACTTTTTGCCGTTCTGTAAGGATTTTTATCTTTCTCATATTTCAGTCCCACTTTCTCCTCATGCCTCTCGCTAGGTGCGTATTGTTCCAATAGAACATCACCTACCAACCGTGGAAATGGATCTTGTTTTCCGGAGTAGACCTGAATGGAAATCTCTTTTTCTTCTTTGTAACGATTGAGGATATCCAGATAAAAAGTCTTTAATTCTTCATCTTCAAAAAGCTTTTCATTAGTAAATGAGCAAATATATTCGACCATATCACGGCCGTAAGTGATCATTAACCGGATAAGTTCTTTCTCGAACTGAGGTTTTTTGGAAGATGGCGCGTGACGACCGTCCAAAGCCTTCGGAGTTTGTACTTCGTCTGAAGTAACGCGCCCGTCCGTCATTCCTGTTTCATCAACAGTTCTTTGTTCCCTGAAGGCTTCCCTCCTTCGATCTCTGAAATCTTCCTGCTGCTTTTGAGCCATCACTCTTTCCAGCTCAGTAAAAAGTTCCCGGTCACTCCCCTTTCGGTATTGCTGAGTTTTCTGATGAAGGTGCTGAACATAGATCTGTCGCTGAATCGACTCTTTTATACTGGCAATAGCTTGAAGAATTTCAGAAATCACTTTACCAACCTGAACGGGATTGTTCAATCGTCCTTCTTCATCTGCTTTCAAAAGAAGAAAATCCACAAAATCTAAAGCTTCTTTATTCTTTAACTCATCGAAAGATTCTTTTCCGAATTGCTTCACAAATGAATCAGGATCTTCACCATCCGGGAGTTCCAGCAACTGAACTTCCATTCCCTGGGCCAAAGCAATATCGATACCTCTCTTCATTGCGGCCTGACCGGCATTATCCGCATCATAGATCATAATGATCTTCTCACCGTAACGATTCAGTATCTTCATTTGTCCGGGTGTGAGGGCTGTTCCTGAACTTGCCACTACATTTTTAATACCATGCTCATTCAAAGTGATCACATCCGTGTATCCTTCGACCAGAATCACTTCTTTGTTTTTACGGATCTCATTCTTTGCAAAGTTAACCCCGTATACAACTTCACTTTTGTTGTACACTTTGGTCTGTGCAGAATTTATATACTTAGCTGTTTTTTCATTTCCAAGTACTCTTCCTGCAAAAGCGATCACTTTTCCTGTAGTTCCAAAGATGGGAAACATCAATCGTCCACGAAAAGTATCGTAATAGCCTTCTCCCCTTTGGCTGGGCTTGATCAGATCTGCTTCAACTAAATATTCTTCTGAAATTCCTGCATTCTGTGCTGCTTTGTAAAGATCACTTCCACCGGTAGGAGCATAACCCAATCCATATTTTTTGAACACTTCCCGATTATAACCACGGTTATCCAGATACTTTAATGCCTTCTCTGCATCCGGATTTTCGATCAGATTTCTGTAGAAATAAATTCCTGCAAACTTCAGCGCGTGATAAATTCCTTCTTTCTGCTGAAGACTCTCCGATGGTTCTGAACTTTCTTCTTCGGGGATAAAAACTCCGTAACGATCTGCAAGCTGACGAACGGCTTCCGTAAAACCGATCCCATCCTGATCCATCACAAATTTGAAAACATCACCGGATTCACCACATCCAAAGCATTTAAAAATGCCTAACCTCGGTGTCACATTAAAAGATGGGGTCTTTTCATCATGATAAGGACACAAACCCGTGAAACCACTGCCTGAGCGCTTCAGCTTTACATAGTCGCCCACAACCTCCACTATATCAGCGGCGTCACGAACTTCCTCTTTTTTGTCGTCGGTTATCATGATTCAATTATACGGATTTTGAAATTCAGTTATTGGATAATGGTTATTAGTATTCAACCTTTATCCAATAACTAATAACCATTAACTATCCTTAAAAGCGCTTTCCATTGCCATGCAATGGTGGTATATTCTAGCGCACAAAAATTTGAACGTTAAAGAACAAAAATGAGCGTATTAGTAGGAAATGATACCCGACTGATTGTACAGGGTTTTACCGGAAGTGAAGGAAGTTTTCATGCAGGTCAAATGATCGAGTACGGAACGAATGTTGTAGGCGGAGTTACTCCGGGAAAAGGCGGGCAAACTCACTTAGATCGTCCGGTTTTTAATACAGTTGCTGAAGCTGTTGAAGAAGTTCAGGCAAATACATCTATCATTTTTGTTCCTCCAGCATTTGCAGGCGACGCTATTACTGAAGCAGCTTTTGCCGGCATCAAAGTGATCATTTGTATTACGGAAGGAATTCCTGTTAAAGACATGATCGTAGCCAAGCAAGTTGTGAAAAATCATGGAGCAGTACTGGTTGGACCAAATTGCCCGGGATTAATTACTCCGGGAGAAGCAAAAGTGGGAATTATGCCCGGAAGTATTTTCTCAAAAGGTACCGTTGGTTTGATTTCCAGATCAGGAACCTTGACTTACGAAGCTGTTGACCAGTTAACAAAAGAAGGATTGGGTCAAAGCACAGCAATCGGAATTGGTGGAGATCCGGTTATCGGAACCACTCACCTTGATGCTGTTAAAATGCTTCAGGAAGATCCTGATACTGACGCGATCGTATTGATCGGTGAGATTGGCGGTTCTGCTGAAGAAGAAGCTGCAGAATTTATTGCAGAGCATGTTAACAAACCTGTTGTGGCATTTATTGCAGGATCTACAGCGCCTCCGGGCCGACGTATGGGACATGCTGGTGCGATCATTTCCGGTGGTAAAGGAACTGCTCAGGAAAAGAAAAAAGCACTTGCTGCTGCAGGTATCACTGTTGTTGACAGTCCTGCAGAAATTGGCATTACGCTAAAGAAAATGCTGGAAACTGCTTAAGATTGTTTCGCCACTAAATCACAAAAACACTAAATAGTAACTTTCGTGATTTAGTGTTTCCGTGGCAAAATATATTCAAACCTCCGCTCGATAGAGTTGGAGGTTTTTTTATTCAAGTAAACTGTTAAAAAAAGTTACTACCCTCTTCCCTTACTCTTTTCTTGGATATATTCTCGCCAACTAATTTATTAATCTAATGAGGGTGAAAGTGAAAAGAACACTTAAACTATTTATGGCTGTTTTTGTACTAACAAGTACAATGGCAGTTGCACAAACTACTGAAGAAGTGGTGGGTATGATCGTAAAAGAAGCCAATGAAAACTCTCATCTTGAGAAACTTGCTCATGAGTTGTTAGATGTTATCGGGCCGCGCTTGGTTGGTACTCCACAACAATTAAAAGCTCATAACTGGGCGGTAGATACGTTCAAAGAGTGGGGAATTGAAGCCGAAAAACAACAATTCGGAGAATGGCGGGGATGGGAACGCGGAGTTACTCATGTAGATCTTACACATCCACGAACTGTAAGCATGGAAGGAATGATCTTAGCATGGAGCCCGGGCACCAAGAAAAATGGTGTTGAAGCTGAAACAGTAATTATTCCTGAAGTTGAAAATAAAGAAGAATTTGAAGCCTGGTTGAAGAACGCGAAAGGAAAATATGTATTGGTTTCCATGCATCAACCAACCGGACGCCCTGATTATAACTGGGAAGAATTCGCCACAGAAGAATCTTTTGAGAAAATGAAGGAAGAACGTTCTGCGCAAACACAAGCCTGGAGAGAGCGAATTAACAACACAGGATACAATTCCAGAACTATCATTGCAGCGCTTGAAGAAGCCGGAGCAGTAGGAATTATTCAATCCAGATGGTCATCAGGTTTTGGTGTGAATAAGATCTTTAGCTCTTCAACTCAGAAGATCCCTACTGTTGATCTTTCTCTTGAAGACTACGGATTACTTTACCGTTTAACAGAATACGGTGATAAGCCAAAAATTCATGTAAATGCAACTTCTAAAGATCTTGGAAAAGTTGAGACTTTCAATACCATCGCAACTATTCCCGGAACTGAAAAACCGGAAGAGTATATCATCCTTTCAGCTCATTTCGATTCATGGGATGGCGGAACCGGAGCTACTGATAACGGTACAGGTTCTATCACCATGATGGAAGCAGCTCGTATTCTTAAAACTGTTTATCCAAACCCGAAGAGAACCATTATTGTTGGACTCTGGGGAAGTGAAGAGCAAGGATTAAATGGTTCAAGAGCTTTTGTTGAAGACAATCCCGAAATTGTAGATAACTTACAAGCACTGTTCAATCAGGATAACGGAACTGGACGCGTAGTAAGGTTATCAGGTCAGGGATTTCTGCATTCTTATGAATTCTTAGGACGCTGGTTGGAAGCTGTACCAAACGACATCAGCAGACATATAGAAACAACTTTCCCCGGAACTCCCGGTGGCGGTGGCTCTGACTACGCTTCTTTTATAGCTGCCGGTGCTCCCGGATTTTCTTTAAGCTCACTTAGCTGGAGTTATTGGAACTATACGTGGCACACTAATAGTGATACATATGATAAGATCGTTTTTGATGATGTACGAAATAACGCAATTTTAACTGCAGTTCTTACATACATGGCTAGTGAAGATCCTGAGTCTTTCCCTCGAGACAGAGCTGTTCTTCCAATAAGTCGTAGAACAGGCGAGCAAATGACCTGGCCAACTCCAAGATCAGCAAACAGAGATGGCGGTAACTGATGCCTGATTGTCTGATCTAATTCTATTTCATTTAAAGGCCTTCTTTTTGAGAAGGCTTTTTTTATTTTTGAAACTTCTTATTAAAACATTGTGCTATGTCATATAAAATTCCACCTAAAACTTCCATTGGACATGTTCATTTGAAAGTTTCTGATCTTAACCATTCTCTTGAGTTTTATTGCGACTTGTTAGGCTTTGAACTTATGACCACTTATGGAGATCAGGCTGCTTTTATTTCAGCCGGCGGATATCATCATCACATTGGGTTGAATACTTGGTTCAGTAAAAATGCAGAAGCTGCTCCTAAAAGTAGCCCGGGATTATTTCATACTGCAATTCTCTATCCTTCTAAAAAAGATCTGGCTGAAATTTTCAAGCGACTGCAGGATAAAAAATATCCGATTTCAGGCGCATCGGATCATGGAGTTTCAGAAGCACTTTATCTGGATGATCCTGATGGCAATGGCGTTGAATTATATTGGGACAGACCTAAAGAAGAATGGCCGAAAAAGGAAGACGGTTCAGTTGATATGTTTACAAAACCATTGGATATCAGAAGTTTACTTGCCGAGCTTGAATAGCCTTAATTATTTTGTTGCCCACTTTTCAATCAGATCAAAGAAACCCTGAACAAGAAGTGCGAGCAATGCAGCCGGAATTGCTCCTTCTAAGATTAGTGTTGTACTATCCAGTCTGATCCCGGTTAGAATTGGTTGTCCATAGCCTCCTGCACCAATCAAAGCTCCCAGTGTTGCTGTTCCTACATTTATCACTGCTGAAGTTTTTATACCTGCCAGTATCGTTGGTAAAGCCAATGGAAGTTCTATCTTTTTCAGGATCACAGTATTTGGTAATCCCAATGCATAAGCAGATTCCATCACCGGCTCTGAAATACCCTTAATTCCTGAATGTGTATTTCTTACGATGGGCAACAAACTATACAAAAATAAAGCTGCCATTGCCGGCACTGAACCGATTCCTAATAACGGAATCATGAAAACCAGTAATGCTAATGATGGTATAGTTTGCAGTATTCCTACAAAACCAATTATTGCACCTTCAACCGCTTTTATTTTTGCAGCTGTTACACCAAGTGGAATCGCGATTAAAATTGCCAAACCCAGAGAGATCCCTACCAAATAAAGATGTCCTAACGTATTAATAAGTAATCGGTCCCAAAGTGTATTTCTTTCAATTGTAGTATTGAGCTGAAGAGTTTCTTTTAAAAATTCTGAAGCGACTTCTTCATCTGTTCTTTTATCCAGTTTTACTGCCGAATTCATAGCAATCATTGTTTGCTCAGGGATTGTATTTTCCAGCTGTTCAAGTAATGTAATGGCTTTCGGGTTCGTCTTTTCAAGCTCAAGTCGATAGAGCAGAACCGCTTGATAGGTAGGGAAGAAACTCTGATCATCCTTCAGAACTTTCAGATCATAATATTCAATTTCAGCGTCAGTCGAATAGAGGTCAATAACATCGATGTTCTCTGCCTCAAGCCCTCTGTATGCCAGATCGTGATCCAGACCGGTTACATTCTCAGCCTCTATTCCATAAAACTCACTGAGTCCTTTCCATCCATCGTTACGATCCAGAAATTCATTACTGAAACCATACTTAAGCTCCGGAACAGATCTAAGATCAGAAATAGAATTCAAATTTAACTCCTGAGCTTTTTCTTTATTCATCCCCAGAGCATAGGTATTATTAAAACCCAGAGGTTTTGTTATTCCAACACCAAAGCTTTTTAAATTAAATTCAAGCTCTTCAAAATTGTCTATCTCATTTTTCTGAAGTATTTCCTGAATGATAGTTCCGGTATAATCAGGATACACATCGATCTCTTCAGCCAGCAGTGCATTCCATAAAATTCTGGTCCCACCCAATTGTTCGTTATACTCGGTATTGATTCCATTTACATCTAGAAGTTGAGAAGTTATTTCACCCAGAATCACAGATTCTGTAAATAACTTACTGCCGATCTTTACAACCGGTTGAGCAATTGAACTAACCGGCACTAGAAATAATATTCCAATAATTACAACTAAATTTGTCATTTCGAACGAATGTGAGAAATCTAAAGAACTCATTTTATATAACCGAACTTTTAGATTTCTCCATCTTTCAGCTATCGCTGAAATCACTCGAAATGACAGAGTTTTATTAATACAATTCATAGCTCAATACTCCTCCAACGGACTTCGCTGTGCTGAAACAAATTGTTCTACAAACTCATTAACAGGATCACTGATAATTTGACGAATATTTCCTTGTTGAATGATTTCTCCTTCCTTCATCAGCACGATCTCATTCCCAAGAAATGCAGCTTCGCCCAGATCATGAGTCACCAAAAGCACTGTTTTTTGGAGTTCCTGAAAGATCTTTTTCAAATCTGACTGCAGTTCATGTCTCACCAACGGGTCTATGGAACCCAACGGCTCATCCAGAAGAATGATCTTCGGATCAAGCATAAGTGCGCGTATTAAACTGATTCTTTGCGCCTGCCCTCCAGAGAGATCGTCCGGCTTTCTGTTTAACAGGTTTTTATCGATCTGAACAAGCTCGGCTAATTCACTTAGTCTTTCTTCTGTTTTTGATGAACTCCATCCCAAATAATCAGCAGCCAAAGTAGAATTTTCTCTTGCTGTCAGATGCGGGAAAAGTCCGCCTTTCTGAATCACATATCCAATTTTTTGCCTTATTTGAAGTACATTTTCTTTAGAAACAGACTCACCTTCTATTGAAATAATTCCTGAATCTGCTTCGATCAAAGCCATAATGATCCTTAACAGAGTTGACTTACCGCAACCACTTGGACCGATCAACGCAACTGTATTTCCTTCGGAAATATCCAGATCAATATTTTTAAGCACTTCCTTAGAAGAGTAGGATTTACTGATATTCTTAGCTGAGATCATAAGGGAATGTAACAGATACAATTGAAAATCCCGATTGGGGATTATATCCAATAATGATGCAGATCGATGGAACACGGATAACGCTGATCGCACAAATGGGGTTTAAACCAGCAGATCTTTCAGGTTCTACGGTTTCTGTTTTGATCTGCCTTTAATCGCTGCGGATTAAAATCCTCGCTGGTGTACCTGAGCAGATCTAAATCATATTGAATGTTCAGAATCAAGTTCACCAGAGAGGACTTCAGTCCGAACGGCTATAAAGGTTCTAATTTCGTAATAAATATTTCCCCTCCCCACAACCGCAGGTCTAAAGCCCTTGCTAGCATATGTTCGAGGTTTTATTCTATTCTCTAAAACCAAAGGTCATCCTGAACTTGTTTCAGGATCTTTGTGGAGACTGGTAGTTTGACCTGGGCTCCGGCTCTGTTTCTAACCCACCGCCGGGCGTGAACGCCCTACTAGCATAAATTTCGTTGCGTGATTTTAAACCAGCAGATCCTTCAGGTTCTGCGGTTTCTGTTTTGATCTGCCTTTAATCGCTGCGGATTAAAATCCTCGCTGGTGTACCTGAGCAGATCTAAATCATATTGAATGTTCAGAATCAGGTTCACCAGAGAGGACTTCAGTCCGAACGGCTATAAAGGTTCTGATTTCGTAATAAATATTTCCCCTCCCCACAACCGCAGGGCTAAAGCCCTTGCTAGCATATGTTCGAGGTTTTATTCTATTCTCTTAAAACCAAAGGTCATCCTGAACTCGTTTCAGGATCTTTGTGGGGACTGGTAGTTTGACCTGGGCTCCGGCTCTGTTTCTAACCCACCGCCGGGCGTGAACGCCCTACTAGCATAAATTTCGTTGCGGATGATTTTAAACCAGCAGGTCCTTCAGGTTCTGCGGTTTCTGTTTTGATCTGCCTTTAATCGCTCCGGATTAAAATCCTGGCTGGTGTACCTGAGCAAATCTAGATCACCATCAACATACAGAATCAAGTTCACCAGAGAGGACTTTAGTCCGAACGGCTGTAAGGATTCTTAATCCGGATTGTGCAGGTTCTAATACAAAAAAAAGGTTCCGACGCAGAGCATCGGAACCAGTTGTACAGTAGAGTGTATCTGCCACATCCAGTTGATCTGCGTTCAAAAACACACAGACAACAGACCGGCGTGATCGTGTTTATACGTCTTCGCTTTCGCTGTTACGGCCCTTAAGCTTTTTGTAAGCGTACGCTCCACCTGCGGCTGCAAGCAAGCCTAAGCCGCCATCAATGGGAGCCTGAGCAGGAGCACTCGGTAAGCCCGGTTGTGCCATAGCAAGAGCGGAAAGAATGAGTACAATAGTGATCGTGAGTAA
>Ga0207884_1000593_pt1 | contig 19732 bp, 18 predicted proteins | sample MalvirmetaMSP144_FD_184236 | JGI IMG/M metagenome (GOLD analysis project Ga0207884, IMG submission 184236) | Marine viral communities from the Deep Pacific Ocean - MSP-144 (SPAdes) | ecosystem: Environmental > Aquatic > Marine > Oceanic | place: Pacific Ocean | collected 2011-07-08 | reverse complement strand
CGCGACATATAGGATAGAAGCCTCACCAAATCATCCCGCCTGACGCGGGAGGGGGAAGACAGATCGGCCCCGAGGCCTCTAGAAAAGGGGCATGAACGCCCTTCGCCCCGCCCTGCCCGCCGCCTTGGTCGCCGCCCTGCTGCTCCCCGCCGCCGCCCTGGCGCAGCCCGCCGCCAGCCCCGCGAGCCCGCCCCGGGCCGATGCGCCTGACCCCTTCCTGTGGCTGGAAGAGGTGGACGGCGCCCGGGCCACGGCCTGGGTCGAGGGCCAGAACGCCAGGGCCAAGGCCAGGCTGGAGGGCGATCCCCGCTACGAGACCCTGCTGGCCGAGGCGCGGGCCATCTTCACCGCCCAGGACCGCATCGCCACCCCCAGCTTCCGGGCCGGCGGGGTGGACAATCTCTGGCAGGACGACGTCCATCCCCACGGCCTGTGGCGCCATGCGAGCCTGGCGTCCTACGCCGCCGGAACGCCGGACTGGGCGACGATCCTTGATGTGGACGCGCTCGCCGAGGCCGAGGACCGCAACTGGTTCTTCCAATGGGCCGAATGCCTGAAGCCCGCCCAGACCCGCTGCCTCGTGGAGCTGTCCGACGGGGGCGGTGACGCCGTCGAGATCCGTGAGTTCGACACAAACGCCAAGGCCTTCGTCGAGGGCGGCTTCACGTCCCCTGAGGGCAAGCAAAGCACCGCCTGGCTGGACGCCGACACCCTGCTGGTCGCCCGCGAATGGGTCCCCGGCGAGGTGACCGAGTCCGGCTACGCCTACGTGCTGAAGTCGCTGACCCGGGACGGGACGGCGACCGAGCTCTATCGCGGCCAGCCCACCGATGTGTCGGTCTTCCCCATCGTGCTGCGGGGCGAGGGCGGCCGGGCCGAGGCGGTGATCGCCGGGCGGGGAATCACCTTCTTCGAAAACGACTTCATGCTGCTGGGCGAGGGCGCGCCCGTCCGCCTGAACCTGCCGAAAAAGGCCGAGTACGAGGCCTATGTGAGCGGCCATGCGGTGTTTTCCCTGCAGGAGGCCTATGGCGACCTGCCCCAGGGCGCCCTGGTGGCCTTCGACCTCGCCGCCCTCAAGGCCGGCCCGGCCGGCGCCAGGGCCCAGCTGATCTTTGCGCCCGGCCCTCGCCAGGCCATCCAGGAGGTCGGCTCCACCGACAGCCGGCTGGTGGTCGCCCTGCTGGAGGACGTCAAGGGCGCGGTGGACGCCTGGGCCTTCGAGGATGGCGCCTGGACCTCGACCCGCCTGCCCCTGCCCACCGACGCCAACATCAGCCTGACCGACCTGGCCTCCGCCACCGACGCCCTGTTCGCCAAGGTCGAGGGCTTTCTTACGCCCACCAGCCTGTGGCTGGCCGATGCGGCCGCCGCCAGCGCCCGCCAGGTCGCCGCCCTCCCCGACCGGTTCGATCCCACGACCCACCTGGTGGAGCAGCACTGGGCGACCTCCAGCGACGGGGCGCAGATCCCCTATTTCGTGGTCCGCCCCAAGGCCGCCCCCCTGGACGGCCAGATCCCCACCCTGATGTACGGCTATGGGGGCTTCGAGATCGCCAAGCCGCCGATCTACATGCCCGAGGCCGGCAAGCTGTGGATGGCCAGAGGCGGCGCCTATGTGATCGCCAATATCCGCGGCGGCGGCGAGTTCGGCCCGGCCTGGCACCAGTCGGTGCTGCGCGAAAACCGCCAGCTGGCCTTCGACGACTTCGCCGCCGTGGCCCGCGACCTCACCGCCCGAAACATCACCTCGCCGCGACGCCTGGGCATCTATGGCCGTTCCAACGGCGGGGTGCTGACCAGCGTGTCGATGACCCAGCATCCGGAGCTGTGGAACGCGGTGGTGATCGAAAGCCCGCTGATCGACATGCTGCGCTATCATCGCCTGCCGGCCGGGGCCTCCTGGGTCGGCGAATATGGCGACCCGGAAGTTCCTGAGGACCGCGCCTTCATCGCCCGCTATTCGGCCTATCAGAACCTCAAGGCCGGGACCGATTACCCCGAGGCCTACATCACCACCAACACCCGCGACGACCGGGTCCATCCCGGCCATGCCCGCAAGTTCGCCGCCGCCCTGGAGGCGCTGGACGTCCCCTACATCTATTACGAGCCCGCCGCCGGCGGCCACGCCAACGACGCCGACCCCCAGCTCAACGCCGCCCGCTGGGCGCGGCACTATGTCTATCTGATGCAGCGGCTGATGGACTGAACATCCGCCGCTTGCGGAGCAAGCCCGACCTGAGTAGGTTCCGCGCCTCGCTCAGCGGGCCTGCTTCATCCCAGGCCCCCTTGCTGGCCCTAGGAGAGGTGGCTGAGTGGTCGAAAGCACCGCACTCGAAATGCGGCGTGCCTTTACGGGCACCGTGGGTTCGAATCCCACCCTCTCCGCCAGCGGCCTCTGACGAACCTTCCTCATATGACGTCAAAGCCGTAGCGTCATGCTCGGCCTTGTGCCGAGCATCCCTGTCGAGGGCGGGCGCGAGCGTCGCGAGGGATCCTGGGCACAAGGCCCAGGATGACGTGTGGAGGGAGAACCCATGGGTGAGCGCGCCTTGAACGACATTTCGCGCCCCGGCCCCTCCGCCGAAGTCTCGACCACCGCCGCGGCCCCCCTCGCCCAGGTCTGGGCCGTCTTCGTGCCCATCGACCTCGCGCAGGTCTTCCCGCAGGGCTCTGGCCCGATCCCCGCCGTGGTGGGGACGAGCGATCAGACGGGGCCTTGGGATGTGGTGGGCAGCGCGCGGCGGGTGCGGCTGGCCGATGGGACGTCGGTGCGCGAGGAGATCCTGGCCAGCGAGCCCTGCGACGGGGCGGCGCCGCGTGAGGGCCGCGCCCGGTTCGCCTATCGGGTGGACGGGTTCACCGGCCCGCTGGCGGCCCTGACCACCGCGGCTTTTGGCGAATGGACCTTTGTCGAGACCGCGCCGGGGCGGACGCAGATCACCTGGCGCTACGCCTTCACCCCCCGCTCGGCCCTGATGGCCGCGCCGCTTTCCCTGCTGATCGCGCTCTTCTGGCGGACCTATATGCGCCGGGGCATCGAGAATGTGCGGCGCCTGGGGGAGGCGGGTTGAGGCCCCATGCACACCTCCGTTCGCCGGTGAGCATGGATGGCCCGGTCAAGCCGGGCCATGACGGGGGTGGGGGACGGACTACTATCACCCCACACTTCCCCCACCGCGTCATGCTCGGCCCTGTGCCGAGCATCCCTGTCGAGGGCGGGCGCGAGCGTCGCGAGGGATCCTGGGCACAAGGCCCAGGATGACGGCTGGGGGTGAGAGGCGGCGCTTCAGGGGCGGGCCGCCCTTCGTGTCCTTGGCGCACCTTTGTGTCCCGTCTTTTCCCATAGCCCCTGCGACGCCCCGACTTAACCGCAGATTCGGACTTCCATGCCCATGATCGCCGTCTGGGTTTTCGGGGTCTTCGCGTGCGAGCAGCTGTTCTTTCGGTCGAGGCCGCCGGGCCGGCGCCTGACCTGTTCATCGCCCAGCTGGAGCAGGCGCGGGCGCAGATCGAGACGCGCTTCGCCAGCGCCGGCGAGCAGCTGGCCCAGTCCCTGGAGGTGGTCAGCGGCCTGGTCGGCGGCCTGGACACCCTGCGCCAGGCGCTGAGTTCGGACTCCGTCTCGCGCACCACCGAGGACCTGCAGCAGACCGCCGAGGCGCTCAATGGATTGCCGGCGGTCCAGGATCAACGGCTGAGCCAGCTCGACCAGCTGCAGCAGGCCAGCGGCCGCCTGCGCAGCCATGTGGACGACATGCGCCAGCTGCTGCGATACCTGCGGGTCTTCGCCCTCAATGTGAAGATCACCGCCAGCACGACCACCAACAGCTGGCAGGAATTCGCCGGTTTCGCCGAAGCCATGTGCGAACAGATCGACATGGGCGGCGGCCTGCTGAAGGACTTCGCCGAGACCCTGGACACCCTGACCGTTCAGCTGGACGGCGCGCTGGACTTCGAGAAGGCGCTGACGGCGCAGTACCGAACCCTGCTGCCGGCCGTGCCCCAGCGTCTGGCCACCAACGCCTCGGCCATCGGCGTGCACCACGCCAAGATCGCCGAGGTGGCCGCCTCGGTGGCCGCCGTGGCCCGCGACATCCAGAACAAGGTCGGCGGCGCCCTGATGGCCCTGCAGATCGGCGACATCACCCGCCAGCGGATCGAGCACGTGCAGTTCGGCCTGGGCGTCATCCGCGACCTCGACGCCGCCGGCCTCTCGGCCGAGGCCCGCGACCGGCTGGAGCGCCGCCTCCTGCACATGCTGGCCGAGCAGGCGGCCGACACCGCCGCCGATTTCCAGGCCGAAGCCCTGAAGGTCGCCCAGAACCTGGCCGGCCTCGCCAACGACACCGACAAGATCACCGTCTTCCACGCCCTGATGGACGCCGACGGCGACGGCGAAGGCCTGCGCGACCTGGAGGCCAGCGTCAGCCAGGCTCGCGGCCTGGTGGGCGACGTGCAGGCGGCCACCGCCAACGCCAGCCAGATCGCCCACAATACGGTGGAGACCATCGCCATCCTCGAGCAGCGCGTGGACGTCATCCATCTGGTCAAGCGCGACATCCAGCAGATGGCGATCAACTCAAGCCTGCGATGCGGCCGGCTGGGCGAGGTGGGCAAGCCGCTGAACGTCATCGCCCTGGAGCTGACCAACCACGCCGGTCGCCTCGAAGAGGCGGCCGACCACACCCTGGAGGCCCTCGACGCCCTGGCCGGCGTGGCCGCGGGGATGGAGCCGGACGCCGCCGCCCAGGGCGGCGGCGACGCCATGGCCGAGCGTCTGGACGGGGCGGCGGCTCAGCTGCGCGCCGCCGCCGACATTGTCGAACGCGATCTGGCCGGCATGTCCGACCAGAGCGAGCTGGCGGCCCGGGCCCTGGGGGCCGCAGCCGACCACCTCGGCCGGCAGGGCGCCCTGGGCGACGCCGTCCAGGCCACCGCCCTGGCCCTGGCCCAGGCGGCGGGACCCCGGGTCGAGGACATCGACGACATCCAGGATCTGGTGGCCGCGGCCATGGCGACCATCGGCGCCCGCTACACCATGGCCCGGGAGCGGACCATCCACGCCCTGCACGCCCCGCAGGTCGCAGACGCGGCGCCGGCCAGCGCCCCGCCGGTCAATGACGACGCCCTGCTGGAGGCCGCCCTCTTCTGAGGCGGCCGCGCCTCAGCGCGCGGCGTCGACGGCCATGATTTCGCGGGCGATCTGGTCCAGGGCCAGGACCTTCTGGGCGCCGCCGCGACCGATGGCCTCCTTGGGCATGCCGAACACGATCGATGTGGCCTCGTCCTGGGCCACGGTGACGGCGCCGGCCTCTTTCATCTCCAGCAGGCCGCGGGCCCCGTCATCGCCCATGCCGGTCATGATCACGCCCATGGCGTTGGCCCCGGCCGCTCGGGCGGCCGAGCGGAACAGCACATCCACCGAGGGGCGGTGGCGCGACACTGGCGGGCCCATCCGCACCGAGACGTGGTAGCGCGCGCCCTGACGCTCCAGCAGCATGTGCCGGTCGCCGGGCGCGATCAGGACATGGCCGCGCAGCACCGGGTCGCCGTCCTGCGCCTCCTTGACCTCCACCTCGCACAGGGTGTTCAGGCGCTTGGCGAAGGCGGCGGTGAAGCTTTCGGGCATGTGCTGCACGACGATGATGCCCGGCGCATTGGCCGGCAGCACTTCGAGCACGGCCCGCAGCGCCTCGGTCCCGCCGGTGGAGGCGCCCAGGCAGGCGACCATCTCGGTGGTGTGGGCCATGGCCCGGGGCCGCGGCGGCGGCAGCATGGCGTCGGCCGTCAGCTTCTGGGCCGGCTCGTGGGCGGACCGCGCCGAGCGCCGGGCGCCCAGCCTGGCCTTGGCCGCGGCCTTGACCACGTCGCAGATCCGGTCGGCCTCCTCGGCCAGGAAGTCAGCGGCGCCGATTTTCGGCTTCAGGATGATGTCGACCGCCCCGGCGTCGAGGGCCTGCATGAGGGTTTCGGAGCCGGCCTCGGTCAGGGACGAGCACATCACCACCGGGATCGGCCGCTGGGACATGAGCTTGCGCAGGAAGGTGATGCCGTCCATCCGCGGCATCTCGACGTCCAGGGTGATGACGTCGGGAACCTCCTCCTGGATGCGTCGCGCGGCGACGAACGGGTCGGAGGCGACGCCGATCACCTCGATGTCCCGATCGGCCGAAAGGATCGCGACCAGCGTCTGGCGCACGCTGGCGGAATCGTCGATGACGAGAACCCGGACCTTGGACATGGGGCGCCTCAGTGCTTCCGGAACACGGTGTTGGCCACGGCGGCCACCGGCAGATCGACGCCGGTGATGCTCTCGGAATGGCCGATGAAGAGATAGCCGCCCGGGCGCAGGTGCCGGCACAGACGCTGCAGCACCCTCGCCTGGGTCGCCTTGTCGAAATAGATCATGACATTGCGGCACATGATGATGTCGAAGGGCTCGCCCACGGCGTAGGCCTCGTCCATCAGGTTGAGCCGTCCCAGGGTCAGCCGGGCCCTCAGGCTGGGATGGATGCGGATGTCGCGGCGCCGGGGATCGTTCGGCGTCATCACGAACCGCCGGCGCAGCTCGGCCGGCACCGGGTCGACCATTTCGGCGGGGTAGACGCCGCGCTGGGCGGTGGCCAGCACCTCGGTGCTGAGATCGGTGGCCAGGATGGCGAAGTCGGGTCCGCCGGTCCTGTCGAGGTGGTCCTGCATGACCATGGCCATGGTGTAGGGCTCTGCGCCCGTCGAGCAGGCGGCGCTCCAGGTGCGGATCTTTCGCCGCCCGGCCGCCGCCAGCTCCGGCAGGGCCGTCTGCGCCATGAACTCGAAATGGCGCGGCTCGCGGAAGAAGTCGGTCTTGTTGGTGGTGACGACGTCGATCAGATGGATGGTCTCGGACTCGAGCCCGTCCTCTTTGAACAGATAGTCGCAATAGCTGTCGAAGGTGGTCCGCCCGGTGGTGCGCAGGCGTCGACGAAGCCGGCCCTCCAGCATGGTGCGCTTGGAGGACGGCATCTTGATGCCGCTATAGTCATAGATGAACCGGGCCAGGCGCTCGAAATTCCGGGCGCTCATATGGTCTTCGACGGGCAAGCCTTTTGGTCGGGCGACGGCGGACACGGGAATTCTTCCTTTGGGCCCTCGCGGCTCAGGCCGCGTGGCCGAGATCGGCGGTGGCGAGGGCGGCGGCTTCGTTGGACGACAGGAGCCGGGCGAGATCGACCAGCACCACGAAGCCGTCCTCGCGGCGCACCACGCCGGAGATGTATTCCGATCGCCACCTGACGCCGATGTCCGGCGCCGTCTCGATCTGGTCGCGCCCAAAGGGCGCGACCTCAAACACGCGATCGGTGACCAGGCCGAGGCTCAGCACGCGGTCCTCCAGCGGAATGTCCACCACGAGGATGCGGGTATTGTCCGTCGGCGTGGCCGGGGCCATGCCCAGACGCATCCGCAGATCCATGGTCGGCACCCCGCGGCCCCGCACATCGGTCAGGCCCAGAAGATAGGCCGGACCATTGGGGATCTTGAACGGCGCCTGATAGTCCAGGATCTCCCGCACCAGGGTCACCGGGGCGGCGAAGACCTCGTCGCCCAGGCTGAAGGTGACGTACTGAGCCTCGTCGGCGGCCATCAGGCGGACTCCCGGAAGTCGAGGTCCTCGGCGTCATGCCCGCCGACCGCCATGTCCAGGGCGAAGCCCTTGGCCCGGGCCTGCTGCTGCAGCACGGCCGGCTTCCGCGACGGGGCGGCGGCCGCCTTGCCCTTGGACTTGGCCGGGGCGAAGCTGGCTTGCGCCTTGGCGGGCTTGGCCGCCGGACGGGCCGCTGCGCGCCCGCCGGTGGTGTCGGTGCGGAAGAAGGCGATGGAGGTCTGCAGCTCCTCGGCCTGGGCGGCCAGTTCCTCGGAGGTGGCCGACATCTGTTCGGACGCGCCGGCGTTCTGCTGCGTCACCTTGTCGAGCTGCTGGATGGCCTCATTGATCTGGCTGGCGCCGATGTCCTGCTCGCGGCAGGCGGCGCTGATCTCGGAGACCAGTTCGGCGGTCTTGCGGATGTCCGGCACCAGGCGCTGCAGCATCTCGCCCGCTTCCTGAGCCGCCTTCACCGTGTCGCCGGAGACCGCGCCGATCTCGGCCGCCGCCGTCTGGCTGCGCTCGGCCAGCTTGCGGACTTCCGAGGCGACGACGGCGAAGCCCTTGCCGTGCTCGCCGGCCCGGGCGGCTTCGACCGCGGCGTTCAGGGCCAGCAGATCGGTCTGGCGGGCGATCTCCTGCACGATGCCGATCTTCTCGGCGATGGTGCGCATGGCGTCCACGGCCCGATTGACCGCCTCGCCGCTGGCCTCGGCGTCCTTGGACGACTGGCGAGACATCTTCTCGGTCTGGGCGGCGTTATCGGCGTTCTGCTTGATGTTGGCGGCCATCTCTTCCATCGAGGCCGAGGCCTGTTCGGCGGCGGCGGCCTGTTCGGTGGCCCCCTGGCTCATCTGTTCGGACGTCGCCGACAGCTCCTGGCTGCCCGACGAGACATTGTCGGCGGCCGAGAGGGCGTCGCCGACCACCCCGCGCAGGCGTTCGACCATGGACTCCAGCGAAAGGCCCAGGACATCCTTGTCCGACAGCGGCTTGGGCTGGACCGTCAGGTCGCCATTGGCGATCTCATCAGCCATGGCGGCGGTGGCCCGCAGATTGGCCGTCATCTTGTTGACCGTGTCGATCAGATCCTTGATCTCGTCGTTCGTCGTCACCGCGACCTCCTGGTCGAGGTCCCCGATGGCGACGGCGTCGATGGCCGTCGAGACCTTGCGCAGGCCCATGGTGACCGTCCGCGAAATCCAGAAGGCCGCGACGATGCCGATGATCAGGCCGGCGACGACCAGGCCGATGAACAGGCTCCGGGCTTCGGCGAACACCTTATCCCCTTCGGCGCTGGCGGCGGCGGCGCCTTCGCTGTTCAGGTTCACCAGCTTCACCAGGTCGCCCGACATGTCCTCATACAAGGTCCTGTTGGCCTGCAGGGCTTGAGCGGCCGCTTCGTTCTGGTTGGTGCGCGACAGGCTCAGCATCTGCTCGCTGGAGCGGAGATAGCTCTCGTACTGTCCCGAGAACTGGTCGTAGAGGGCCCGCTCCGCATCGGACGAAATCAGGGGCTCGTACTTCGCACGGGCGCTTTTGATCGCATCCAGCGTCGCGGCGATATCGCCTTCGAGCGCCGCCATACGGGCAGGATCGGTCGAGGTGACATGGGCGTACTGCTCCACCCGGAGATCCGAGGTGGCCGTATTGATCACGTGAATGGTGTCGAGGCTTGGCAGCCAGTTTTGAGTGATGATCGTCGACTGGTCGTTGACGTCGCTCATCCGCATGATCCCGACGACGCCGAGTATCAGGGATATGGCTAGAACTGCGGCGAAGGCGCCGGCCAGCTTTATCTTAATCGTCGCACGCATTTCATAGCCCCTCTGGCTGATGACCGGTCAATGGCGGGTGGCGGACGCGACCGGCTGACGGGCGTCCTGCTGTTGGTTGAAAATGGTCTGGAGATCGGGAACGACGATGAACTCGCCGTCCCGCTTCACCAGGCATTGGATGAATTCTGGCCGCCAGCGCATGCCGACGCTGGGCGGCGCCTCGGAGTCGGCGCGGGCCAGGGTGGTGACCTCGTGAACCTTGTCGGTGCGCAGACCCACCAGGGTCGGTTCGCCGGACAGTTCGATCTCGATGACGACGATGCGGCTGTCGATCGTCGGCGCGCCCCGCTCCAGGGCGAAGGCGACGCGTAGGTCGGCCAGGGGAATGACCTTGCCGCGGAAGTTGATCACCGAACCGGCGAAGTCGCCGGCCCCGGGCACCACGGTCTCGGGCGCCAGGTCCATGATCTCCTGCACGGCCACAGCGTGAAGGGCGAACAGTTCGCCATTCAGCTCGAAGGTCAGAACCTCGACCTGGTCGGCGCCGGTCCAGCCGGCGGCGGTGGCGGCGATATCGCTCTGGGTGCTCATATCGCCTCGCGCATTTGCGCCTCCTGGTGCTGGCCCTTGGCGACCAGGTGCCCGACGTCCAGGATCAGGGCCACGCCGCCATCCCCCAGGATGGTGGCGCCCGAGAAGGTCGGCAGGCCGGAGTGGAGTTTGGACATCGACTTGATGACGGTCTGGTGGTCGCCGATGATCTGGTCGACGACCAGGCCGATCCGCTCAGTCCCGGTCGAGACGACCACGACCTTCTGGTGCAGCTCGGGCGGCGTGCCGGTCTCGAACATCTCGCGCAGGCGCAGATAGGGCACCAGGCTGTTGCGCAGGGAGATGAAGCTGCGGCCGCGGGAGCGCAGATCCTCGTCCAGCGAGAGTTCCAGGCATTCCTCGACGGCGCCGAGCGGGATCACGTAGCGGCCCTGTCCGACCCGGACCAGCAGGCCGTCGATGATGGCCAGGGTCAGCGGGATGCGCAGCGACACCTCCGACCCCTCGCCCGGACGGCTGGCGATGTCGATGGCGCCGCGCAGCGCCTCGATGGTGCGCTTGACCACATCCATGCCGACGCCGCGGCCCGACAGATTGGTCACCGCTGCGGCCGTGGAAAAGCCCGGGTGAAAGATCATCTGCAGCAGGTCGTGGTCGCTAAGGACAGCGCCGGCTTCGATCAGGCCCTGCGATTCCGCCTTGGCGCGGACGCGGTCCCGGTCGATGCCCCGGCCGTCGTCGCGGATGGTGATGACCACCTCGCCCCCCGACTGATGGGCTGACAAGGCGATGCGGCCGGTCGCCGGCTTGCCGGCGGCGACCCGGTCCTCGGCCGTTTCCAGCCCGTGGTCGGCGGCGTTGCGGATCAGGTGCACCAGGGGGTCGGCCAGACGCTCGATCACCGTCTTGTCGATCTCGGTCGTCTCGCCGTCGGTCGCCAGATCGATGGTCTTGCCGGTCTCCCGGGCCAGGTCGTGCACCAGGCGGCGGAAGCGGCCGAACAGGGTGGAGACCGGCACCATGCGCAGCACCATCATGGTGTCGCGCAGCTCGCCGGAAAGGCGCTCGATCTCCTCGGACACCGTGCGCAGGTTGGGATCGGCGCCGCTGCTGGCGATCTGGCTCAGCCGCGACTGGGCGATGACCAGTTCGCCTACCCGGTCCATCAGCTCGTCCAGCCGGTCGGCCGGCACGCGGACGCTTTCCACCGAGCGCGTGCGGGCCCCGTCCGAGGCCTCCGCCACGGCGGCGGCCGGCGGCGCGACGTCGCGCGCCGGCGGGGGGGGCGCCTCAGCGCGGGCGTTCGAGTTGGGGGGCGTTTCGGGGGCTGACATTTCGGCCGCTGACGCTTCGGCGGCTGGGGTCTTGGGGGCGTCCGTCTCGATCGCCTCGATCTGCAGGCTCATATCGTCCATCACGAAGATGAAGACGTCCTCGATCGCCTGCCGCGGCTGATCGGTCGTGAGCACCACCGTCCAGCGCAGATGACAGCCGGTGGGGTCCAGCATGTCCAAGGGCGGGATCTGGCTGGCGTCGACCACCACCTGGGCCTCGCCCAGATCGCGCAGCTCGGCCAGCAGGGCCAGCGGGTTGGAGCCATTGCGGAAGGCGTTTTCCGGCAGGTCGAAGATGATGCGCCAGGTGGTCATGGCCGGGGCGGCTTCGGCCGGGCCGGCGGCGCCGTCGGCCGCCCTGACCGCGCGTTCGAGATCGACCAGCAGGATGTCGCCGGCCGCCCCATGGTCGCCCTTGGGGTCCTCCATCAGCCGGCGCATGTGGTCGCGGGCCGCCAGCACGGCCGACACCAGGTCGGTGGTGGCGGCGACTTCGCCCTTGCGGACCCGGTCGAACGCCGTCTCGCAGTGGTGGGTGAAGGCCGCCAGGGCGTCGAAGCCGAACATCGCCCCCGAACCCTTCAACGTGTGAAGGCCGCGGAACACGGCGTCGATCAGGCCGCGGTCGCCGGGCGCCGCCATCAGGTCGAGCAGGCCCTGTTCGATCATCTCCAGGGTTTCGCGCGCTTCGACCTGGAAGACGGCGATGGCGTCTTGCTGGCTCATCGGCCCAGCACCTTCTTGGCGAGTCTGGCGAGGGTGTCAGGGTCAAAGGGCTTGGTCAGCCAGCCGGTGGCGCCGGCCGCCTTGGCCCGCTCTTTCAGCCCGGCGTCGGATTCGGTGGTCAGGAAGACGATGGGGACGCCCATGAGGCTGGGCAGCTTCCGCATCTCTTCGATCATGGTCAGGCCGTCCATCACCGGCATGTTGAGGTCGGTGATGATCATGTCGAAGGCGGCGGCCTGAGCCTTCTCGATGCCTTCGGCGCCGTTGGCCGCCTCGGTGACGGTGTAGCCGGCGTTGGTCAGGGCGATCTTGATGGCGACCCGGATGCTGGGCGAGTCATCGACCGTCAGGATGGAAGCTGTCACGATATGTTTTCCTGATGAAACCAGAAGCAAAGGTCTTCGGCCGAGACGTTGGTGATGAAGCCGCCGTCGCGGAGGACATTTCGAAAGTGCTCGGCCGGCCGTTCAAGCATCAGTGACTTGTGATTAGCTTCGGCGAAGCGTCGGGCGGATTCGATGAGCTGGACGCCGCAAAGATCAACAGGCGCGCCATCGGCGATATCGAGGCACAGTTGGTCACCCCTGGTGAAGGCGTCGATTATCGCATCGCGCAACGCCGCCGCGTTCTTCACGACAGCGGCGTCGAGCACTAAGTGTTGAGTCATCGATTATTCCAATCCCCAATGAACACGGCAATCGATGCGTCCGAGTTCAGTCGCCAGGGGAAGATCGGTCGGTAATAGTTAACAGGAAGGTAATGATTGGTGCGGCAGTGCGTCGCTGCCTTCGTAATCGAGGTTGATTACTCAAATATCCGGTAAATGAAATGTTAACGCGAAAGTAGACGGCGTATCGACGTTATATCGTTGGTCGCAACCTTCCCGATTAAAGCGGGACGTGTGGAGTTGCGTGACTTTTATCTCTTTAGAACCGCCAAGACCTGGTCATACCCGGTATGACTCCTTGTATGGATGGCAAATCCTCAGCCCTGAACCACGCCGCCTGGGCGCTTCTGCGCCGTGCGCTGGTCGGGCCCCTGGTGGGCCGTATGCCAGAGGGCTGCTCAGATCACGTCCGCGGCCTTTCTCAACAGCGTCATCGACGTCCTGCCCTCAGGCGACGGCCGGTTGGACGGCGCCTGAGGTGGCCCTACCGGCACGTCTGACCGCAGGTGGCTCGGCAGGCGCGCGGTAGACCTAAGGCGCCAGCCGGTAGCCGCCGGCCTCGGTGAGCAGCAGGCGGGCGTTGCCCGGGTCCGGCTCGATCTTCTGGCGCAGGCGATAGACGTGGGTTTCCAGGGTGTGGGTGGTGACGCCGGCGTTGTAGCCCCAGACCTCGGCCAGAAGCTCCTCGCGGGACACCGACTTGTCGCCGGCCCGGTAGAGGTACTTCAGGATGTTGGTCTCCTTCTCGGTGAGCCGGATCTTGCGCTCGTTTTCGTCCACCAGGATCTTGGCCGAGGGCCGGAACTCGTAGCCGCCGAGCTGGAAGACCGCCCCTTCGGACTGTTCGTGGCTGCGCAGCTGGGCGCGGATGCGGGCCAGCAGCACGGCGAACCGGTAGGGCTTGGTGACATAGTCGTTGGCCCCGGCCTCCAGCCCCTGGACCGTATCCTCGTCCGAAGACGCCGCCGTCAGCATGATGACCGGGGCGGCCAGGCCCTGGTCGCGCAGGGCCTTGCAAACCTCGCGGCCATTCATGTCGGGCAGGTCCACGTCCAGCAGCACAAGGTCCGGGCGGCTTTCCTGGGCCAGGCGGACGCCTTCGGCGCCGGTGGCCGCCTCGACAGCCAGGAACTCGTCGTTCAATTGGAGTTGTTCGGCGACGGCGCCGCGCAGGTCGTCGTCGTCGTCGATGATCAGCAGGGTCTTTCTTTGCGCCATGGGCCAGAACATGCACCGTGTCGCCGTCTGCGGCCAAGAAATTTGGGAGCTGGGCCTTGATCTTCCACGCCGATTCCAGCGGCCGGTTCCGGGCTGGCGATGATCTGATGGCCTGCGCCATCGGCCGCGGCGGCATGGCGCCGGCGCCCGACAAGCGCGAGGGGGACGGCGTCTCCCCCATCGGGGTCTGGCCCCTGCGCTATGTCCTCTATCGCCCCGACCGCGGCCCGGCGCCGGCCACCGCCCTGCCCGTGCAAGCCCTCGCGCCGGACGACGGCTGGTGCGATGACCCCACCCACCCCGACTATAACCGGCGGGTGAAGCGCCCCTTCGCCGCCAGCCACGAGGCCCTGTGGCGGGAGGACGGGCTCTATGACCTGGTGGTGGTGCTGGGCCATAATGACGACCCGCCGGTGGCGCCCCTGGGCTCGGCCATCTTCCTGCACCTGGCCAAGCCCGACTACGCCCCCACCGAGGGCTGCATCGCGCTGTCGCGGGCCGATCTGACGGCGGTGCTGGCGCAGGCCGCCCCAGGCGACGCCCTGGCGATCGAGGCCTGAGACCTCACCCCGCCGCGCGGGCGCCGAACAGGGCCGAGCCCACCCGGACGCTGGTGGCGCCGAACCGCACTGCGGTCTCGAAATCCCCGCTCATGCCCATGGAGCGCCGCGCAAGGCCGTTGCGGTCGGCGATCTTGGCCAGCAGAGCGAAGTGTGGGCCCGGCGGCTCGTCGGCCGGCGGAATGCACATCAGCCCCTCGATCTCCAGGCCATAGGTTGCTCGGCACAGGGCGATGAAGCCGTCGGCCTCGGCCGGCAGGACCCCGGCCTTCTGCGGCTCCTCGCCGGTATTGACCTGCACATAGAGGCGCACGGCCTTGCCCTGGGCCTGGATCTCATCGGCCAGCACCTTGGCCAAGCGCTCGCGGTCCAGGGTCTCGATGACGTCGAAAAAGGCCACGGCGTCCCTGGCCTTGTTGGTCTGCAAGGGGCCGATCAGCCGCAGTTCGACGCCCGCCCGGTGGTCGGCCCAGCGTTCCTGCGCCTCCTGCACCCGGTTTTCGCCGAAGATGCTCTGGCCGGCGGCGAGCGCCTGGGCCACAGGCTCCCAGGGCTGTTGCTTGGAGACCGCCACCAGGGTCACATCGCTCGGCACGCGGCCGGCGGCCTGCGCGGCGCGGGCGATCCTGGCCAGCACATCGGCGCGGGCGGCGGCACTATCGAAGGAGGCGTCGGGCATGGCGGGAGATTTCTGCTTCTGGGACCTGCGGCGGACCGCATGGTCCTTAAGCCGCCGGGCGCGGGCGCAAAACCCCCTGCCGCCGCTTCTGCTGTTCACCGACCCGACCCGGACCCCCGACCCCGTGGCCGCCGCCGCAGCCCTGCCGCCGGGCGCGGCGGTGATCTACCGCGCCTTCGGGGCGCCCGACGCCCTGGCCGTGGCCCACGCCCTGCGCCGGGCGACCCGGGGCCGAGGGGTGAAGCTGCTGATCGGCGCCGATGCCGCCCTGGCCCGCGCGGTGGGGGCCGACGGCGTCCATCTGCCCGAGCGCCTGGCGCACCGGGCGCGCGCCCTGCGCCTGGCCCAGCCCCGCTGGCTGATCACCGCGGCGGCCCACAGCCTGCCCGCCGCCCGCCGGGGCTTCGATCTCGGCGCCCAGGCCGTCGTGGTCTCGGCGATCCTTCCCAGCCGCAGCGCCAGCGCCGGCCCGCCCATGGGACCCCTGCGGCTCGCCGCCCTGGTCCGCGCCGCCGGCGGGCCGGTTTACGCCCTGGGGGGGATCAACACGAAAAACGCCCGGCGGCTGCTGGCCTCGGGCGTGGTGGGTCTGGCGGCGGTGGACGGGCTTTCGCCCGGATCGTCTGAGCCTTGAAGCCCGGAACTTCAGCCTAGAATTTGAGAGCCGTCTCGAGGCGCACCCGCGGGGCGGCGTCGGTGGGCTGGGTCTTTTTGAAGGCCGGCTCGTCCTTCTCGCCCAGGGCGACCGCGCCGCCGACGCGGAGGCTCGGCGTCACACTGAAGTAGGCGCCGGCCTGCACGTCGTTCAGCTGCACGTCGCGGCCGGTGGGCTGGTCCAGATCGAGGGACACGCCCCAGCGGCCGTTCTGCACGCCCCACTTCAGGGTCTTTCCCCCCTGAGGCAGAGCTTCGCTGCGGACGGTGAAATCCACGCCCTTCGGCTTGGCGGCCTGGGCATGCGCCATCGTCGACCCCAGAAGGGTCATGACGCTCGCCAACAAAACCGTCGTCCGAATGGACATTTTCACCGTCGAAGGGCCCCCTGCGCCCCGCAGGCGCCGATCAGGTGGTCCGATCCGCGCCGTCTTTTCGATTAGAGGTCCATAAACGCGGCGGTCAACCGGGCGATGCGTGACTCCAGGCCTCGGCGGCACAATGGCCCGTTCATGTGGCGCCAGGGCCACGTGATTCCTGTTTGGCGCCTGCAGTCAGGTTGTTATAGAGGGCGCGGACGCGGGGGCGGCGCTGCGGCGTGATCACGACGCGGAAATTATCACTGGAGACGGATGAACATGCCGTTTGTGCGCGGAGCTCGCCTTTCTAAGATCTCTGCCGGCGTCCTGGCGCTCAGCCTGGTTTCGCTGTCGGCCTGCGCCTCGCGCGGGAATGACGATGGCGGTTTCCGCCTGTTCGGCGGCGGCGACGCCGATGAGGCGCCGGCCGCCTCCATCTCGGTCAACGGGTATCTGTGGCGCGCCAGCCTCGACACCCTGTCCTTCATGCCCCTGGTCTCGGCCGACCCCTATGGCGGCCTGATCATCACCGACTGGTATTCCAGCGAAGAGCTGCCCAACGAGCGGTTCAAGGCCACCGTCTACATCCTGGACTCCCGTCTGCGGGCCGACGGCCTGAACGTGGCCCTGTTCAAGCAGGTCCGCGGCGCCGACGGCCAGTGGACGGACGCCCCGCCCTCGGCCCAGACCGAGGTCGATCTGGAGAACGCCATCCTGACCCGGGCCCGCCAGCTTCGACTTTCGAACATCCGGGGCTGACGCCCCGGGGCGCGTTCAGCCTGTCAGATCGAACGCGCCGTCCCTGCCGTGGCCGGCGCGCCCGAAAGGCTCGCCGGTCTTCGTTCCCTACAAGATCGTGAAGGCTGCCAGTCATGGCGCGCTACAATCCCAAGGACGTCGAGCCCAAGTGGCGTAAGGCCTGGACCGACGCCGAGGTCTTCAAGGCCGAGATCAAGCCGGACCAGCCGAAATACTATGTGCTGGAGATGTTCCCCTATCCCTCGGGGCGTCTGCACATGGGCCATGTGCGCAACTATGCGCTCGGCGACGTGGTGGCCCGCTTCAAGCGCGCCCGAGGCTTCAATGTGCTGCACCCCATGGGCTGGGACGCCTTTGGCCTGCCGGCCGAGAACGCGGCGATGGAGCGGGGCGTCGATCCCCGCGGCTGGACCCTGCAGAACACCGCCCGGATGCAGGACGAACTGAAGCAGCTCGGCCTCTCCATCGACTGGAGCCGGGAATTCGCCACCTGCGACGTGGAATATTACGGCCAGCAGCAGTCCTGGTTCCTCGACCTCTATGCTCGCGGCCTGGTCTATCGCCGCGAGGGCGTGGTCAACTGGGACCCGGTGGACCAGACCGTGCTGGCCAATGAGCAGGTGGTGGACGGCCGCGGCTGGCGCTCCGGCGCGGTGGTGGAAAAGCGCAAGCTGAACCAGTGGTTCATGCGCATCACCGACTATGCCGATGAGCTGATCGACGACCTGAAGACCCTGGACCGCTGGCCCGACAAGGTCCGGCTGATGCAGGAGAACTGGATCGGCCGCTCCAAGGGGCTGAAGTTCGCCTTCCCCTGGGCGGGCGAGGCGCCGGCCGGCTTCGAGGACGGCCTGAACGTCTACACCACCCGCCCCGACACCCTCTATGGGGCGAGCTTCGTGGGCATTGCGCCGGATCACCCGCTGGCCGAGCAGCTGGCCGCCGCCGATCCCAAGGCCGCGGCCTTCATCGCCGAATGCCGCAAGGGCGGAACCAGCGCCGCCGAGATCGAGACCGCCGAGAAGGTGGGCTACGAGACCGGCCTCCATGTGGCCCATCCGTTCGATCCGACCTGGAAGCTGCCCGTCTGGATCGCCAACTTCATCCTGATGGACTACGGCACGGGCGCCATCTTCGCCTGCCCGGCCCACGACCAGCGCGACCTGGACTTCGCCCGCAAGTACGACCTGCCGGTCAAGCCCGTGGTCCTGCCGCCGGGCGAGGCGCCCGACACGGTCCGGGTTGAGGCCGAGGCCTATACGGGGCCGGGCGTCATCTTCAATTCAAGCTTCCTGGACGGGCTGGACATCGAGGCCGCCAAGGCCTGCGCCATCGCCCGCATCGAGGCGCTGGGCCTGGGCGAAGGCGCCACCGTCTATCGCCTGCGCGACTGGGGCGTGGCCCGCCAGCGGGCCTGGGGCTGCCCGGTGCCGGTGATCCATTGCGCCAAGTGCGGCGTCGTGCCCGTGCCCAAGGACCAGCTGCCCGTCGCCCTGCCGCCGGACCTGGACTTCGGCAAACCGGGCAATGCGCTGGACCGTCACCCCACCTGGAAGCATGTGGACTGCCCGGCCTGCGGCGGACCCGCGACCCGGGAAACCGACACCCTGGACACCTTTGTGGACTCGTCCTGGTACTTCGCCCGCTTCACCGATACGACCGCCGCAGAGCCGATCAACAAGGCCGCCGCCGACTACTGGCTGCCGGTGGACCAGTATATCGGCGGGATCGAGCACGCCGTCCTGCACCTGCTCTATGCCCGTTTCGTCACCAAGGCCTTGGCCGATGAGGGCATGCTGTCGGTGCGCGAACCCTTCGCCGGCCTGTTCACCCAGGGCATGGTCACCCACGAAACCTATCGTCGCGCGTCCGGCGAGTGGCTGGAGCCGGCGGCGGTGGAGATCGAGGCCAGCGGCAACAGCCGCCGCGCCACCCTGGTCGAGACCGGCGAGCCGGTGGTGATCGGCGACGTCGAAAAGATGTCGAAGTCCAAGAAGAACACCGTGGCGCCCGAGGAGATCTTCGAGGTCTATGGGGTGGACGCCGCGCGCCTGTTCGTCCTGTCCGACAGCCCGCCCGAGCGCGACACCCAGTGGTCCAATTCCGGCGTCGAGGGCGCCTGGCGCTTCGTCAACCGGGTCTGGGCCGAGTTCGAAAGCCAGCCGGCCAGCGTTCCCGCCGCCGAACCCGATGAGGCGGCCCTGGCCCTGACCCGGGCCAGCCACCGGCTGATCAAGGCCATGACCGAGGCGGTGGACGATTTCCGGTTCAATTCCGGCATCGCGCGGCTGTACGAATTCCTCAATGTTCTCAAGGCCCATCCGGCCCAGAACGCCAGTCCCGCCGTACTCGCCGCCCGCCACGCGGCCCTGTCGGTGTTCGCCCGACTGGTCGCCCCGTTCACCCCACACCTGGCCGAGGAATGCTGGGCGGTGATCGGCGGCCAAGGTCTGGTGGCTGTCGCGCCCTGGCCCGACTATGATCCCGCCCTGGCGGAGGACTCCGTCAAGGTCCTGCCCGTGCAGGTCAACGGCAAGCGCCGCGGCGAGATCAGCGCGCCGGCCGGGGCCGAGCCGGCCGATGTGGAGAAGATGGTGCTTGACGACCCGGAGATCGCACGGCGCCTTGAGGGCCTGACCATCCGCAAGGTGATCGTGGTCAAGGACCGCATCGTCAACATCGTGGCCAACTAGATGACGACCAGACCCCTCCGCCGCGCCGGCGTGCTGGCGCTCAGCCTCGCGACCCTGGCCCTTTCGGCCTGCGGTTTCCGGCCGCTCTATGCCGAGCCTGGCGTCGCCCTTGGCCTGTCCGACATCGAC
>Ga0207884_1000586_pt1 | contig 19941 bp, 18 predicted proteins | sample MalvirmetaMSP144_FD_184236 | JGI IMG/M metagenome (GOLD analysis project Ga0207884, IMG submission 184236) | Marine viral communities from the Deep Pacific Ocean - MSP-144 (SPAdes) | ecosystem: Environmental > Aquatic > Marine > Oceanic | place: Pacific Ocean | collected 2011-07-08 | reverse complement strand
AGATGCTCGCTGGTAAATTACGCGCCTTCCTGATCACAGCAAGTCAGCAGGCACGTAGCTCAGTTGGTTAGAGCACCACCTTGACATGGTGGGGGTCGGTGGTTCGAATCCACTCGTGCCTACCAAACAGAAAGCCCATCGACACCGGTGGGCTTTTTTATTTGCCTAAAACAGGAAAATAAAAATATAAACTAATATTATCAAATAGATAAAATATTTACTTAATGTTAATTATTTTATTTTTGATGTCTACCGCCACGCCCACCAACCTGCTGAGTACCCCAGATCCCAGACAGTGCCATTTCTCAACAAAATGCCCACACCCGCATACAGACCTGATCCAGTGCGTTAACATGTTAGTATGTTTAGCAACTGAGCCCCCAAAAAAACCGGGGAGCCCATCAACTTGATAAAAGGTTTGGTCATTATGAAAAAAGGTATCTTCGTTACCTTGTGTGCGTCACTACTGATGAGCGCCAACCTGTACGCAAACGATAAAGAGCTCCATCTCTGCAGATATGTTCATATCTATCAGATAGCAACCGGTTCAGGTGTCAGCACAGACGGTGGCGACCTGGAAGTAACCATTGATGGCGACAACCTTCGGCTTCATGGTGACAACAAAGATGCATCGGGAACCTTTGATCTGAAGATAACAGAACAATCAGGCCGGAGTATCACTGCCAAAAATGAGTCAATGATGTTCATTCTGAAGCCGCTTACCGGTGACTTCATGCTTAATACCGGTATCGGAGAATTCGGATTTAATGTCAACCAGGGAGGCCATAAAGGCCGCCAGATGCGTTACGCCGGCAAGTGTGAGCGCGTCGAAAGCTTCTGAGGAAAAGCTGATGGATAACATTATCCGTCAGGCAACCCCGTCCGCCAACCGCTTGAGCTGACCCACTTCGTCCCGAAGTCGAGCCGCTTCCTCGAACTCCAGGTTCTTGGCGTGTTCGAACATCTTGTCCTCCAGCGCCGCTATCTGACGCCACACATCACCGCTGCTGACTATCGGCCTGTCCTTGAGTGAGTGATAGGTGGCCTGCGCATCCGCCACCTTGCGCCCGCCCTTACCGGGAATCATTCGGGCCCCTTCCATAATATCCGCTACCGATTTATAGATACCCTTGGGTGAAATACCGTGGGCAAGATTGTGGGCAATCTGCTTGTCCCGACGACGTTCGGTTTCATCCATGGCCCGTTGCATGGAGCCGGTAACCTTGTCCGCGTAGAGAATGGCACGGCCAGCCACGTTTCGCGCCGCCCGGCCAATGGTCTGGATCAGCGACTGCTCGGAGCGCAAAAACCCCTCCTTGTCGGCATCAAAGATGGCCACCAGTGCCACCTCCGGCATATCCAGCCCCTCCCGCAACAGGTTGATGCCCACCAGCACATCAAATTCACCGAGCCGCAGGTCACGGATAATTTCCACCCGCTCCACCGTTTCAATATCCGAGTGCAGGTAGCGCACCCGCACCCCGTGTTCCGCCAGATACTCGGTGAGATCCTCCGCCATCCGCTTGGTCAGCACGGTAATCAGCACGCGCTCTTCATTGGCCACGCAGCGGCTGATCTCGGAAAGCACATCATCCACCTGAGACGTTGCCGGACGAACCTCGATCAATGGATCCACCAGCCCGGTGGGCCTGACCACCTGCTCCACCACCTGCCCCGCCTTCTCTGCTTCATACTTGGCCGGGGTGGCGGAGACAAAAATCATCTGTGGCGCCAATCGTTCCCATTCATCGAACCGCATCGGGCGGTTATCCAGCGCCGAGGGTAACCGGAAACCGTATTCCACCAGGGTTTCCTTGCGCGAGCGATCACCGCGATACATGCCACCCAACTGGGGAATCGTCACGTGGGATTCATCAATCACCATCAGGGCATCCGCGGGCAGGTAATCGTAAAGCGTGGGCGGCGCCTCACCGGGTTCCCGGCCAGAGAGATAGCGCGAGTAATTTTCAATGCCGGTGCAGTAACCGAGCTCCTGCATCATTTCCAGGTCGTAGCGCGTGCGCTCGCGCAGGCGCTGCTCCTCCACCAGTTTGCTCACCGAGCGCAACTGTTCCAGTCGCTCCGCCAGCTCGGTTTTGATGTGCTCCATCGCGTCAAGTATGGTCTGGCGAGGTGTCACATAATGGGATTTGGGGTATACGGTGACACGGGGCACCCGGCCAAATACCTCACCGGTCAGCGGATCGAACATCGACAGGTTTTCCACTTCATCGTCAAATAACTCGACCCGGACGGCCTCGCTGTCCGAATCCGCTGGATAAATATCGATCACATCACCCCGCACCCGATAGGTGGCACGCTGAAATACAGCATCGTTTCGGGTGTACTGCAACTCGGCGAGGCGCCGCAGGATAGCGCGCTGATCCACCCGGTCGCCCCGCACCAGGTGCAGGACCATTTTCAGGTAGGACTCGGGATCACCCAAGCCGTAAATTGCCGACACGGTCGCGACGACAATCACATCCTTGCGCTCCATCAGTGCTTTGGTAGCCGACAGGCGCATCTGCTCGATATGCTGGTTAATTGAGGCGTCCTTCTCGATAAAGGTATCCGATGAAGGCACATACGCTTCAGGCTGATAGTAATCGTAGTAGGAGACAAAATACTCCACCGCATTGTCGGGAAAAAAGTCCCGAAGTTCGCCATAGAGCTGGGCCGCCAGCGTTTTGTTATGCGCCAGCACAATGGTGGGGCGCTGTACCCGGCTAATAACATTGGCAATGGTAAATGTCTTGCCCGAACCGGTGACCCCCAGCAGCGTCTGTGCCGCCAGCCCCGCCTCAAGCCCCTCCACCAGCTTCTCAATCGCCGCGGGCTGGTCGCCTGCTGGCTGGTAAGGGCTCTTGACCGTAAAGGGTTTTGACACGTTTGAATCGCTCCGAATCAGTGCAGAAAACCGCGTATTATACGCCAGAAAAGACCCCAGTGACGTGGCCCCGACGGGGCTTGACTACCCCAAAGTCGATCTATAAGATACGCGCCTCTTGACCGTTCCGCCTTAGCTCAGTTGGTAGAGCAAATGACTGTTAATCATTGGGTCGCTGGTTCGAGCCCAGCAGGCGGAGCCATATAAAACAAAGGGTTGCAGAAATGCAGCCCTTTTTTATTGCTTCGATTTATTAACCCGCAACCCTTGTGCAACCGTTTCTCTGCTCCTGAAATGACCACCCTGACCACCCTCTTCGACCTTCAACCATAATCAACCTCTGCTAACAGCCGACAATACCCGGTCAAAAAAGCGTAATGGTGTGTTGCTATCCGACTTGGTAGATCACATCTACAATGAAAGCTCAAAGTCAGGCATCGATACGTTCGGTGCGGTTACAAAATGCAGTCCAGAACAGCTGACGAGGGACTACTACGAACAAGCCGAAGGTGCCGTAGCAATCGAGGGTAGTGTTATCGACGACGGCGGGGCAAGAACCAATGCGGCAAATGCTGTCGGGGAAACCCCTGACGGACAAAGCGAAGAAAACACTGGCACAGTTGCGCCCAAATCAAGAGCCGGCCAAGAAAGTCAGCCCACTGCTGAGGGCATGGTTCAGCCCGGAGGAGCTGGAGTTGATACGGTCGGAGCCGAGGAAAGAGGTGCAATTAAGTCTGCTGTAGCACCACCTCTAGATGAGGACCAAGCCACTGGTGATACCGGACAATATTTTAAGTTTTTACTACCACTAACTAAGGACAAGTTAATGCTCTTTGCACTTATTGTTGGCGGCCTTATCGGCTACGCCTTTGGAAAATTACCTGGCTTACTTATTGGTGCTGCCATCGCTTTTTTCCTTCTTAACTTCATGAAAGGCCACCTCATCGGTAAACTTAAGAAAATACAGACCGGCTTTTTTGAATCTGTCTTCGCGGTCATGGGTGCACTGTGCAAAGCCGACGGCGTGGTATCCAAAGACGAGATACAAATGGCGGAAACCATGTTTGCGCGCTTCCACCTGAATGAAGACCAGAAAGCCAAAGCCAGGGCCGCCTTCAACCGAGGCAAAGCACCGGACTTTGACCTGGACGCGGAGCTTAACCATTTCCTGCAGATCAGTGGTCGGCAACCGGCTTTACTAAAGGTATTTCTACAGGTACAGGTATCCGCCGTCGCAGCTGACGGTATTATCCACCCTGCAGAACATGAAATGCTGGTTCGCACCGCCCGAGGACTGGGACTGCCTGAAAGCCAGGTCGATCAGCTGGAAGCCATGTTGCGTGGAGCTCATGCCGGACACACCGGCGCCGGCCCGGGTCAGCGCCCCACCACACAGCAGATCGATGATGCCTACACGGTACTGGGTGTATCTCCCTCTGCCAGCGATGCCGAAATCAAGAAGGCATTCCGTAAACTGATGAGTGAGAACCATCCCGACAAACTGGCCGGCAAAGGCCTGCCTGAAAGCATGCGAGAGATGGCGGAAGAACGGACCCAGGAAATCAGCCACGCCTATGACGTGATAAAGGATGTCCGCAAGAAAAGCTCCTGAAAAATCAGAACCAGCGCTACACTTGGGCATGACCGTTGTCGTATTGACCTGCTCACTGAATTGACTACCAGCAAGGCCTGAGTAAAGTCTGCTCTCATTAGAAGAAAGCAGCAGCCAAGAAGTCCGATATACCGACAACGAGATTGTAGCGATCTTGAAACAGGTGGAGGCTGGAACGCCGGTGGTAGTTTTTTGTCGTGAGCTCGGCCAAAGCTTTTTACCAGTTACGGGCCAAGTACGATGGGGTGGCAAGATGAGTCGCTGATGAATGCCAAACCCAAACACAAGTACACCCGTTCCGCAGAAGCCAGCCAAAATGCAGAAATGTCAGGTGCGCTCCTTCGTGTCGGGCCGAAAGCCCGTGGCGGAGTTAGGCTGCAAGACGCAACGAGGAAGGTCAGAAGCATAACCACCAACGGGACGGTTTTCTCTGACAGGATGACGCACATTGTTGCGACGTTTGCGTATCTTCCAGCGGATGTACAAAAAGCAGCCCGCGACAGAGGTGGCGACGAGAAAGTAAAAGGCGTATTCCATAATGGCAGATTCCGCTGAATTACCAATCATCATAACAGCCTGGCACCCGCCAATGCAGAGGGAAAACTTTATCTACTAACTATCAGGATTCATTTTGCTACTGCAACTATTTCAGTCTCTGCATGGGCTCTGAAATGGGCTACACCCCTTTAAACAAGCCTTTGACCCACTGATTCACAAATCATTGGGTCGCTGTGGTTCGAGCCCAGCAGGCAGAGCTATATAAATTAAAGGGTTGCAGCAATGCAGCCCTTTTTTATTGCTTCAATTTATTAACTTGCAGCCGTTGTGCAACCCTCTCTCTGCTCTTGAAATGATCACTCTGTTGCTCAACTAAACCCGGACCGTAAGGCCCTAGCCTGGTGATAACGTCACCCGACGGCTGAACGCTTTATTATTCGTGATTACAGAGTGGTGAGTAAGGGCTGGAATTTATTGCTAAAAATCCTATAGTTACCAGTGGCAACTCGGTTGTTGCGTGGCAAGCCTTGGATAACAATAAGTTAATAAGGGGGTTAACCAGCATGAAAGTTACATTTGACGGTAATATCTGTAAGCATTCAGGCGAATGTGTGAAAAGATCACCAGAGGTATTCAAGGTGATTGACGGCAACATGGTGATCGATACTAATAAAGAGCCAGATGATAATATTCGAGCGACGGTTGCCAAGTGTCCTACTGGGGCTTTGAAGTGTGTTGATGAGTAATTAGACCATAACCCCGTTTTAGTACCGCTCATTGTCAGAAAAATCTGTAGCTGATTACTGTTCAAAATGACCTGAAACAGCGTGTTTTCGAGCGTAATCAAATTGCGTAGACTATCCTAGTGCGCAGTGTGGTCTGACTTGGTTATAGAAGATGCTCCAAGCCTCAATCTTGGGCTCAGCATCAGCCAGTGACAGGAATCAATTTTCGTTCAGGCATCCATCCCGGAATTTACCATTGAAGCTCTCAACATATCTGTTTTGTATCGGCTTTCCAGACTGTATAAGTTTCAGTTTAACGCCATGGCAGTAAGTCCATTGATCGAGTTTCCTGGCAGAGCCAGGGGCTGTCGTTCGCCCATCACGCCCTTACGAAGCCTGTGTTTGCGGACGGCCAGTCCAGCCTCACGGTAAAGCCTATATACCGTCTTGTGATTCACCTCAGCATCCTTATGACGCAACGACGCAGCAATTGGTGAACGTGCTGATAGTTAAGAGCTTAAGAGAATACCAACCCCAGACGTTCGGAAGCAGTCATGAGCTGCTGTTGCGGATACCATGCAAAGCACAGGCGCATACTCGAGAGAAATTGACCGTTGGCTGAACAGATCTTACCGGGTAAATAGCTAACACCAGCTTGCCTGGCCTCATCAAGCTTTGCAGCGACGTCTCGCCCATCAACAAAACTTGCCCATAAAAAGTACCCACCGTTGGGCTTATTGATACTTATCCGGTCACCAATCGTTGACACTAGCCCATCAAACAGCACTTCAGATCGGGCTGCATAGCTTTGCCGCAAATACTCAAGGTTCTTCTGAAATTCACCGCTGGCAATCAAAGGCCCAACCAATGCCGAAGTGACAGGTGCCAAGCCGCCGCCACTTTGCAGTAATGCCGAATTCTTGAGCTTGTGAAAAATATCACCGGAACCCTGAATCCAGCCAAGCCGCAATCCGGGTGCAAGAATTTTTGAAAAAGAGCCTACAGATAAAACAGGCGCGTTATGGTCATAACACGCCAAAGGTGCAGGGGGTTTCTGACCAAAATAAAGCGACTGATAAACGTCATCGGCAACAACAGGGCATTGCGTTTGTGCTGCCAGCTTTACTATACCTTGCCGCCGACTATGCGACTGCGTAATACCTGAGGGATTATGAAAGCTGGGAATTGTATAAAAAAATGCAGGCTTATATTTCTGTATGGCCTGTTCGAGTGCCTGTAGCTCGACACCGTCTTCATCCATCGGCAATGCAACAACATTGAAACCGCGCTCTTTAAATAATTTAAGTGCTATAAAATAGCTGGGGTCGTCTACCAGAATGGTTGCACCGGGTTTGCTCAATTGTGAACAAATCATATCGAGCGCATTGGACGATCCGTTCGTCAGCAATAGCTGTTCAGCGCTGACCGGCTGATCGTAATCTTCTGACAACCATGCAGACAGCGCCTGCCGGAATATTTCGTCACCGGCCTGCTCGCCATAAGCCAGGTTTTTTTGTTCAACCGACAGTGAGCGAAACAAATCAACCGGTAACAAATCCGGATCTGGTTGGCCTACCGCCAAGTCTATAAAGTGATCAGAGCGTGTAACCTGGGTAGCCATTATTGAGTCAGACTATCCATTTTACGGAAGTAATGATGCGCCGCTTCGTTGACTCGCGGTGCCAACAAAAAGGTAGAAAGCATCGTTGGTATAGCCATCATCGCATACATACCAATTAATAAACCGTTGACCAATTCAAGTGTGGTGACTGCGCCTACGACAACCATGAGCAAATAGAGAGGCGTATAGTAACGCGCTTTGTCTGCACCCAGTAAAAATCCGACGCACTTGGAGCCATAGAACCAGAAAGTGACAATGGTCGAAAAGCTCAGTAACGCAACCATCAGCAAAAGCAAATAAATACCACTATTAGGGAAAACCTTTTCTAACGCTGCAGCAGTGAGTGCAACACCTTCCATGTCGCCGCTGGTTTGCCAAACGCCTGTCAGCAGAATCATAAATGCGGTACATGAGCAAACAATCAGCGTATCGATGATCGGGCCGGTCATGGCTACGACACCTTCGCGTATTGGCTCGCTGGTTTTAGCTTCTCCATGGGCCATCGATTCTGTGCCAATACCCGCCTCATTGGAAAAAGCTCCGCGACGCACGCCAATCATGATGACGGTTCCCAGAGCACCACCGGCTACACTGGCGCCGCTGAACGCGTCGTTGACGATAAGCATAAATACCTCGGGGATATCCTGCCAATATCGTACTAACACAATCAGTGTCATGCCGATATAAAGCAGCAACATACTTGGTACCAGTCGCACCGTTAACTTGCCAATGCGTTCGATGCGCCCCAGGACGACAAGCAGGACCAAAATGGCCAGAACAACGCCCGCAATGATATCAAACGCCATATGCTGGCTTTCTGTAGCAAGGCCTATCGGTATTGCCACGACCTCACGCAACAGGCCGACAAACTGATTTGTCTGAAACAATGGTAATGTCCCAAGCGCGCCGGCTACGGCAAATAAAACAGCTAAGGGATACCAACGCTTACCAAGGCCTTCGCTTATCACATACATTGGGCCGCCACGAAGCACACCGCTTGAATCCCTGCCTCGATACATCACCGCCAGCGACGCAGTATAGAACTTGGTTGTTACACCGATAATGGCCGTCACCCACATCCAGAAAACCGCACCAGGCCCACCCGCGCTGATGGCGATCGCAACCCCTGCGACATTGCCGAGACCCAGTGTGCCCGACAAAGCCGTGCTCAAGGCCTGGGCATGGGAAACATGCCCCGGGTCGTGCTCATCGTTATAGCGCCCACGTAATAAGGCCAGCGCATGACCCAGATGGCGGTATGGACGAAAACGCGAATACAGCATCAAGCCAATGCCGCCACCCACCAAAAGCACAACCAAAGGCGTGCTCCACATAAAATTGGCGAACGCATTAAATGCTGTTTCAAGCTGATTGATAACAGACATAAGAATCCCGACGAGCTAATACCTTACCCTGACGCTTACCATTCGCGTGCGCGATGCAAAGCGGCGTGTCAGATACAACCATTTGTTAGTCACAGCTGTGAGCCTCATGGTCGTCAGCCTTCACCCAACCGAACAGGTGCTTGTGGTTCATGAAAGAGAAAGGAGTCCAGAGGCCTGAAAGTCAGTGTCGAAAACAGTACGGTCGAAAGAACAAGGAGGCCAAGGGCGCTTCTTCGGACTTTTGCACTGAACTCGCGAGTCAACATAGCGTGCCCGAAGAACTCTCCAACGAGGATCGCGCCCGCAAAAACCGTGAGGTCTGCCGCCAAATGATGCCGCCCCAACAGCGCGGTGTACCCGTAGAAGAAAGCGACGATGACGAACGAAGGAAGCATGCAGCGGATGGCGGTTGCAGGAAGCAAGCCGGGCAACGAACCGTAGATTTTGTGCTGAAACGGTGTTAGCGCGAGTGCGGGCCAGAACGCGAGTTTGAGGTGCTCCCACGTACTTTCGTTTGTCGCGGCGAAGACAGCGACGACTGTGCTTCGACCAGACCACTCCCAAGCAAAGTGAAGAAGTGATCCGGCGGAAATCACCATGATCGAGCTCAAGAAGGCACGCCACTTCATCGTTTCGCTCAAAGTCGACCTTCCATTATCTCCTGATCATTGCCTAACGTCGCACATCACCGACAGTCAAGTGGTGTGGCTGTAGCGTAGCATATGCCGCACCGCTTTTAACGTGGCTTCTAAACTGAGAGAAGACACGAACGGACGACTCACAAAAAAGATCCCAATCAGAGTCCACCCAAACAACCAAAGCGTCATACCGGATAACGATAAATTTGGCGAGGCTGAAAAGTGCAGCACAGGACAACTGACTAGGGAATACTATGGGCAAACTGAAAGTGTCGGAAAAATTGATAGTCATGTTATTGACGACGGCAGGAATAGAGCCAACTTTGGAGAAAAAGCGGGCATATTTACAGCGCTGTAAGTCGAATTAATGCCCATCCGGGGCTATCCCATGGTTGCCGGACGAGTCATTCGCAGTCAGCGATGCTACTCGACTTGAGTGAAAAAGTTCTTAATTTTTCCTATGAATGGTATCGGCCAGACCTGCCTTGAGCAATTGGACCTGAAGTGAGCTTGCTATGTACCCGACCCTTGCCCTATCAAGATGCAATCGGGAGAACCACTATCGCTCGGGAGCCCTCAAGCAGGCAAGAGCAACACTGGCTGCTGACACTTAAGAACCACACCTTCAGCTACCTTGCCTATCGGCAGATGCTCTATCGGCGTGGAGCCTCGACTGGCGATCACCAATAGTGCGGCGTTGAGCTCATCAGCCTCTTCGATCAGTTTGTTGACCGCATCACCCTGAAGGTGCCGACAGGTAACTCCAGAGTAAGTACTAGTGAGAGCCGCCAGTGTTCGATGTGCCTTCACCTCGTCATCGTGTCGATCAGAATCCACCCAGACTGCGACACCATTGCGCCCAGCCTTGACGAAGCGTTCAAACCAGTCTTGGGCTACATGCGTTGCCGTGGAGCCGTCGGTGGCCAACATCACCGGAGCATTCTCGGACGCCACCACACCATCGCTGCTGACCACTACCAACGGGACATGGCTGAGTCGGGCCAGATTGAGCACGATGTTGCCCATGAAGAACTCCCGGATCGGGGAGTGGCTACGATTAAGGGCAATAATCCCATCCGCCTTTCGCGCCTTTGCCACATCAATAATCTGGGAGGCGGCAAAACCCGAGCGCACTTCCCAGTCCACCGCAACCTGCAGATCATCACGAATACGGCCAGCGATGGCCTTGAGGTTTTCCTCAACGATATTGGGCTGATCCTGCAGGAACTTGCGCTTGAAAACCTCTACCACGTGCACCAGCGTAAGCTGCTCGCACTGCAACAGCGCCAGCAGGCTCGGCAGATAGTCCAAGGTATGCCCCCACTCCCCCGAATAATCCACGGTCAGGACACAGTGTTTCAGCATGGCGACTTCTCCTATCTCGTTAATTTTTTCACAGCTTGTCACACTGCCAGAATCAGGCATTGATATGCATCAAGCGCCTCAACAGATTACACCCCTTCCCTAGAGCCTGGCCAAGACCCCAGACACAATCAGAACCCATGCCACACTCGAAGACGTATCATATTGTTGATTCAATGCGTTTTAGTGTGTTTGCGAGTGATTCAAAAGTCATGGAATCGCTGGTTCGAACCCAGCATGCAGAGACACATAAAACAATGGGTTGCAGAATGCAGCCCTTTTTTATTGCTTCAGTTGGTTGACCGGCGACTCCCTCTCTCCTGCGCCAAAGCCAACTTCCGGCACTGTTCAACCCGCTGCACGATCAACTGTCCCTCTTCAACACTGCTCATGGGCGGCTCACCCCCGCGCAGGAAACCAAGAAAAGCTTTAAGTTCCAACAAGAGGGGCAAGGATGCACCAACATCCTGCAGCTCGAGCTCCCCTTGCGATGGGCCAGATTGAGTGGCGTACCGGACCAAGAGATGCCTGGGTTGGTCATCTTTCATGGTGACAGTGCCTCCATCGAAAACGGCCTCCAGAAAACGTTCATGCTGAGCACTCAGGCTCGAGACCTCAATACTGACAGGCACTTCTTCCCCCAGATATACCGTTAAGACACTCAACCAGTCTTCTTCACCCAGGCAAGTGGCAAAGAGCGGTTCAGGGATATCACTTAGCAGGTGGAGCACGATACTCAGGTCGTGCGGCAAAAGAATCCAGATCGGATCGACATCCGAATGGACACTGCCCCATTGGCGACGCCGCAGGTTTAGGGCCCGGAGTCGGCCGAGGCGTTCCGAGCGGATAATATTCCTGATCGCATTAACACCCGGGTGATAACGCCACTTGTCCATGACAAAAATTTTACCCTGGCCCAACTCAGCCAGTTTCGCTGCAGCCGCTGTATCGCTCGTCAGAGGCTTTTCGACATATATTGGCTTACCCCGGGAGATCAGCTGTTCGACAACCTCCCGATGGCAGGTTGTGGGAACCGCAACGACGTAGCCATCCAGATCGGGCTTCAACATCGACAACGTATCCAGGATTTCGTGAGCACCGTACTCTCGTGCATTACCTTTACTTTCAATATCATGCGCGACCACATGAACCTCACAATCAAGGCTGACCAGATCACGTAAAATATTTTTCCCCCAACGACCACAGCCAACCAAGCCGATTTGCAATCCAGCGTGCAGACTCATGGTGCTTTCAGAAAAGCCGATTTCAAACCACGGATCTCACGCACCAGTTGCGCTAAAGAGCCCGCATTGGCATCCCTCAATGACAGCTCGGGGGCCTTCACCCCCCAGGACAAATCCAGCTCCGGGTCATTCCATAAACAACTAAACTCGTCATCCATTGACCAATACGTGGATGTCCCGAGGAGGTACATACAATCCTCCGGGGTATAAAAACCGTGGGCGACGCCCGGTGGAATAAGCCAGATTTGCGGCTGATCAAAATTGACGGAGCCGAGCCATGACTTCGTAAAGGTGGGAGATCCAGGTCTGACATCACATAGACCGAGCGTCATTTCACCGCTCAGCACAAAAAGATAATCGCAACGCCACAGATGAACGTGCATCCCTCTAAGCACGTTCCGGTTGGACGTCGTGACACTCCACTGAAGTGGCTGGTAGTCACTCAACCAGCAGCCTCGAAAATATTCCGTCAGACAACCCCGGTTATCAGCGTGGGTTTTCAGCTTGAACACTGACACCCCGGCTATACCTATCGACATGGTTTCAATGGTCATTTTTATTCCCTTTCAATCCATTTTCTCAGCTGGCAAATTATCGGCTTTAAAACCCTCCGGAGTGGCTGAGGAATCCTTGCTCGCCAGGAAACCGGCGGAAGAAATCTGCGTTGCCAATCCGCCATCACTTCCTGCAGCAACCATACCGAAAAGTTCTCTTCGCGTAACCGCTGATTCCATTGATCGAGCTCTGCACATCGCTCACCCAGGGACATCTCTGGGCGGGATGGGCTCGCAAAATGGAGTGTAGTGGGATACGGGCAGGCATAAAAACGACAATTTGGTAAAGCGATCCACTGTTGCCACATATAGAGGTCACTGGGCATGCCATCCGGACGGGGCCGCCACCCAAAAGGCAGGCGGCGGTAGGCATCCATCCGGTGACCCACACAGGTCGGGCCGAAGTAATTCCATATCAGCTGCAAACGCCTGCGGGTCTCAACGTCATCAATGCGGCCAGCATTCGCACTGATGGCTCCGTCAGTTGCAACCTCGGTGTGCAGCGTGTGAACGAAATCGTATCTTTCAAGAAACGGCACTAGCGTCTCAAGATGATGCGGGAGCCACAGGTCATCGTCGCCAAGATAACAAACATAGGTTGCGCGGGAATCCTTCAGCACTCTGGCACGGTGTGCCTCGCCATGGCCAGCACCTTTCGGGTTGGCGACGAACTGTATCCTTGGGTCCTCTGAACACAGTTGCGCAATCAGTGCGGCATGCCCAGGGGAAACCCCATCGCCGACAATCACAATCCTGAAGTTCTGAAAAGTTTGACCAAGAACACTTTCTACAGCCCGCAAAACCGTCGGCCCGTGATTGCAGGTAGGAATAATTACATCCACCAAAGGGTTCGCGCTCATGGACATTTCTCTATAGGTGAAAGCCCAGTATATTGGAATTTGACCTGCGACCCCATCGCCTGCCCGCTTAGCCACTTGGCAACAGCAAAAGCCAAAAACCAAAAACCAAAAACCAGGTGCTTATTGATGGCCAATAAATGCGAGGAGTGGGTGAATAATATTAAGGTGTCCCCCCGGATAATCCGGGGGGACAAATGGAGATATAACGGCTATCCGACACGCTTGCCTTTCAGAAAACCAAGCCTTGCTGAAAGGGGTAGGACTAAGCCTAGTCCAGCATTCATTGCGTACCGACCCAATCAGGAAAGCAGCGATGGGCCAGCTGTCATTTATTCACAGCGGGCCCAAAGCGTAGCGATCATGATTGGCGTTGCCTTCTTGCTACCAACAGCAATGCACCCAGACCGAGGCCAACTAACGGGAGAGAACCCGGTACTGGCAATGCGGTTGGAGGGGTGGGGTCGGTGGGCGTATCCGGGTTATCAGGATTGGTTCCCGGGTCACCCAGAAAGAAGCTATCGATGCCCAGATCAGCACGATCACCAAACGTGCTGTGTGCAACAACTTCGAGCGTCTGAATCTCACTCGCTGCAGTAAAGATCAAGGTCTGCCAGATCCAGTCAGCAGCTTCCCCGAAAGTCGGCAGCTCCATAGGTGCAGAGTTCTGCGATTCCGCTCCAAAGATAATTTCCCAGTAGCCTCCGGCTTCAGAAAAATCACTGTGGCTGATACTCTGTTCAAACGAGATCTCGTATTGCTGCCCAATCACCAATCCGCCCAGACCGACCTGCAGAGCACTTTCGACGTAAGGCGATCCCGCCCTGCCGTCCCAGCCAATGCCATGCAGAAAATCACCGCCAGTGCTACTGGCCTTCCAGGTAAAGCCTCGGAAATTCGTGCTGGCATTAAACACATCCGGTGTCCCTTCAGTGGTTGTCCAGCCGGGCGGGACATCGGAATTGAATGAATTTGTATTTCCTGTATACCCTTCGAACCCTCCATTTTCGAAGGCATCGAGTAAAGCGGCAGAGGCATTCCCACCTACGAGAAGCAGGCTCGACGCCAGGAAAAGAGACGGAATCTTACTTTTAATTCCTAATAACATATTGATTCTCCATGCTTGAATTAATTGATACGCACCACTTTGATCCTTGCGGTACTGTCGAAAAGCTAAACAAGTGGTCAATGTATTTTGAGGCATAAATTATGCCAATCGCATAAAATATATAATTTACAGCATGTTACCGTAAATGAGGGCCATTCTTCGCTCCCACATTGTAAAATTACCTGACACTTCAATTTGAAATATTGTCTATTGTCTGTAGAAAAGGGGACCCGTATACACGCCCACCCCTTTAGGTTCTGGCCGCATCAACGTTTCCGCGTCGCGGCAAGACCCTGCCAATCCTCCAGCTCAAGCAGAGGTTGCTCGGCCCGAAAACGCGCATACAGCGCAACGCCAAACGGATCTTCCAGAATGCCCACCTCCACACCCTTACTGCGCAACAGCAGCTCAGTACCCGAGGCATTGCTGACATCGCCCACCACCACTCGGGCAAAACCGCGCATGTGAAGCAAGGTGGCACAAACGTCACAGGGACTCAGTGAAGTGAATAGCGTGGTACGGCTGAAATCCAGCCGTCCGGCATCACGAATGGCCGCAGTTTCACCGTGGTTATAGGGGTGATTCTCCTGCACTAGGGTATTGTGGCCCTTCCCAACAATGCGGCGCGAGGCATTATCGACAATCACCGCTCCGATGGGGCAGCCGCCTTCGTCATAACTTTTCTTCGCCAGCAATACCGCAATGCGCATCAAATCGGCATCGCTCAGTCGCCGGGCAAACGCTTCATCCATCAGCACCGGCAAGCTTGTCGTCGGCATATGGGCAACGGTGGTGAGCACCTCATCCGTAACAGGGGTAAGACTGTCAAACAGTGTGTTCATGATTAGTATCCATCTCTATCAAGCAGCTATATTGGTGACAAATCTCGAGCGACCGAGGTAAACGGGTCCTGAATAATTTTTTCACATGTCTACTCATGTTTAATGATGGTGCTACAAAACAGCATTAATGGTGAATAATTTTTACGCTGGTCCCATACCCTATACCCCACCCCAATATCTCAAGAAACCTGTATTCAGGTTGCAGCACAAGAATTCACCGAGGCGCCAGGGGCAGGGAAACAGGCAACCAACAGACTGCTCGACCTAACCGGAAAAGGATTTGGCAAACTGGCTGCCAAAACGCGCTATTCACTCTTGTGCCGCCGCTTCACTGTCCAGCACCCGCCCCTCCGGGTCGAGTTCCCGGCGATAGTGTTCTATCAGGCAGACCTGTTCCATCATTCTGCTTTTAAAAGACTCCGTTTTATCGTTGAACTGGATGCCGACCCGGAATCCCTTGGCACAGGGGATGCGTCGCGTCACCCGACCGGAGATCCGGTAATCCAGTTGCAGTGAGAGAATGTACATTGTCACAGCGGTGCCCGGAGAGAACGCCCGTGGCAGTTGGCAGGCAAGGCCACCCTGGCTGATATCGCAGAGGCTGGCCTGCTCGCCGCTGCTGCTCTCTTCAGAGGAAACGAGAATGGGAAAATCTGAGGGGTGGCGGATAAAGTGTCGCATAGGCCTACCTCCCTGTGGGTATATTGCCCATAGTAGGACATCTGCAAGTCATGCGCTGCCCGATAAAGAAACAAAGCATGTAATCCGAAATCCGGAGCCCCAAGCGTGGCGCGAACAGATGCCCAGTCGGATGACTGTTTTAAGTGGACTATCCGACCGGGTCTTTTGTGTCCGCTTTATTGCGACAGTTTTTTCGGTTTTGCCAGCCACTCATGGCCTTTCAACATGACTTGCCAGTAAAGCATTGGCAGTTGTTTTGCCTTTAGCCACCAAGCTGCCCGAGTGGCTTTAGTGCCATCGTTCACCCAGGTCGGGAAAGTTGGCTGAAGCACGCCACCGTAGCCGAATTCGGCGAGGACAATCCGACCTCGCTCGACAGTGAGCGGACAGGACCCATAACCGAGGTATTCAGCCGTCGACGGCTGGCCATTGAGATGCGCGATCAGGTTTTCAGCCACCACCGGAGCCTGCTTGCGAACGGCAGCAGCGGTTTTGGCGTTGGTCGTGCCGCTGACATCCCCCAGGCCAAAAATATTTTCATGGTGGCTGTGACGGAGCGTATCGCTCTTCAAATCCAGCCAGCCAGCTTCGTTAGCCAGGCTGGATTCGCGGATGAATGCAGGTGCCCGCTGGGGTGGCACTGCGTGAAGCATATCAAAACTGATTTCCCGATCCTGGCTGCCGCCCTCGGCATCCGAGATACGAAATACGGCTTTCTGGGCAGGGCCATTAACCGAGACCAGATTGCTGTGATAATTGACATCAATCCCGTAGCGATCGATGTAGGACTGCAGGGCCGGCACATAGTCCGGCACACCAAACAGCACGGCACCGGCGTTGTGGAACTGAACCGAAAGATTGTCCAACACACCATTGCGGCGCCAGTGATCCGATGACAGGTACAGGGCCTTCTGGGGGGCACCGGCACATTTGATGGGCATCGGCGGCTGGCTGAACAATGCAGTGCCTTTTTTCATTTTCTGGACCATTTCCCAGGTGTATTGGGCCATACCCTCCTGATAATTAGAGGTGACACCATTTTGTCCCAGACTTTCCGCCAGCCCGTCAATGCCAGCCCAGTTCAGTTCCAGCCCGGGAGCAAGCACCAGGGTCTTGTAGCCCAGAACCGTGCCATCCGAGAGCGTTACACAATTCTGACCTGGCTCCAGGGATACAACCTGTTGTTGATGCCAGGTGACAAAACCGGGCATCACCTTGGCCATCGCCTTGGCTGTGATCTCCGGGCGAAAGACGCCCCCGCCCACCATGGTCCATCCGGGCTGATAATGGTGTGTATCCGACGGTTCAATAATGGCTATTTCCAGTTTTCGGTCACGTTTGTGGAGGCTGGCCGCCACCGCAATACCCCCGGCACCGCCACCGACAATCAGGACGGAATAGGTTTTTTTGGGCTGCATGTGATTTGGGTCTTGATTACTCATGGCTAGGACCTCCTGTTTTCATACCAAACCTGTTCACTGGAATGACGGGATAGACGCCACTTCAATTTAGTTATATGTATATACAATAAAAGAATAAGCAGTCTAGCAAGGACGGCTTTGACTGAACACCTTACAGAGAGGCAATGATGCCGCCCCGGAGGCTGGCGACCTGCTGAATGCCGGCCTCAGTCAGAATCGACACGGCCATCGCTGAACGCCGCCCGGACCGACACAGTGCAACGACGGGCCTATCGCCCGGCACCTCGGCCGCCTGCTGCCGGAGTTTGTCCAGGGGAATCAGCAGGTCAGACTGGAGAACCGGAGACTTATCCGAGCGAACCTCATCGATATCCCGCACATCCAGCAGTGTGACCTCTGAACGGTGGGACTGCAGCCAGTCAATATCCACCTCCGGGACACCGGCATAGGTCACTTTGATATCACCCCAATCGGGCTCTTCCGGCAATGAACCATTTTCCGGACAGCCACTGCGGTGATTGGCTGGAACTGCCTCGTCAATTTTCTTGGGGTGCGGCAGTTTCATGGCATGCATGTATTCAACAAAGTCGTGCTCATCAGCACCCCCGCCGACACGGGCGTTAAAGGCTTTTTCCTCGCCGATCGTACTCTGAGTCCTGCCGTTGTAATCGTGTGCGGGATAGACCCTATAGTGATCCGGCAGGCTGAACAGCTTTTCAGTGATCGAGTGGAACAGATTGTGGGCACTGCCCTCCTGAAAATCACTGCGACCACAGCCCCGTATCAACAGCGTATCGCCGGTAAAAACCATCGCCTGATCTTCCAGCACATAGCTCATGCAGCCATTGGTGTGCCCGGGGGTTGAGAGTGCTTTCAGCTGAATTCCATCAACACCAAAGACCTGCGCGTCTTCCAGGGCAAGATTGACGTGCTCCGCACCGATCACTTTTGCCGAGGCGATCTGGCAACCGGTCTTTTGCTGCAACAACCAGGCTGCTGTCACATGGTCGGCGTGGGCATGGGTATCCACCACCAGCGCCAGTGACAGATCCAACTCCCGGAGAAGCGCCATGTCCCGCTGGGCCTGCTCAAATACGGGGTCGATAAGAATCGCCCGCCGGGTTGTTTCATCGGCCAGCAGATACGTATAGGTGGAAGAGGTATTGTCAAATAACTGCCTGAATAACATAAAACATCCTTCTATTGATGGTTGTATCTGTTTGATTATGGTTGAATCTGGTTGATCTTGCATAAGACAAAACAATTGGACGAGCGTTTATCGCCAATCATACATAACTGTGTAAAATGTTTGCTTACCCTTCGCGGTGCCGGATTTTTTACCTCCGCAACACCCGCCTCAAAAGAAAAGTGTTCGTTGATCCTATGAAAACTACCGCCAGACTGATTACTGTTATTGTCGTGCTAACCCTGGTTCTGGGCAGCCTGTTCGCCTGGAAGATGCAGCAGATAAAACAGCAGCAAGCCCTGATGAGTCAGGCTCCACCCCCCTCGGTGGTAGAAGCAACCCGTGTGGTGGAAGATTCCTGGCCGCAGTCACTCTCGGCTATCGGGAGTGTACGGGCAGTCAACGGTATACGGATTGCCAACGAGATGGCGGGCGTGGTTGAGAGCATTGAATTTGAATCCGGCCAGCAGGTCAGTGCCGGCGATCTGCTTTTAAAACTAAACACCGATACGGACCAGGCCGCGCTGGAAACCCTGAAAGCCGAGCAGCGGCTGGCGCTTCAGCAATTCGAGCGCTATTCCAATCTGATCAAGGGAAAAACCATTTCCCAGTCGGTTTTTGATGAAGCAAAAGCCACTCTGGAAGCCGCTGAGGCCCGGGTTCACGAACAACAGGCCATTTTGAACAAGAAACGTATCCGGGCCCCTTTCGATAGCATTATCGGTCTGCGCATGGTCGACCTCGGTCAGTTTCTTCAAGTGGGCACTCCCATCGTCGAGCTCAGTATGCTCGATCCCATCTATGTTGATTTTACAATTCCAGAACGGGAGCTCCCGCACATCAGTGTGGGGGACAGGGTTGAAATCCGTGTTACTGCCCACCCTGGACAGCTTTTCAGTGGTGCAGTACTGGCCTTGGAGACCTCCGTCAGCACGGAAAGCCGAACCCTTACCGTGCGCGCCGAATTACCCAACCCGGAACACCAGCTGCGACCGGGGATGTTTGCCAATGTCCGCACCTATCGCGGCCAGCAGGATCAAGTACTCACTCTGCCGCGCACGGCGATTTCCTATAACACCTATGGCGACTTTGTGTTTGTCATCGAGTCCGGGGAAGATCAGCAAAAAACAGTGCAGCGGCGTAGTGTTACCACTGGCGAAGTCCGGGACGGCAGGGTATCTGTCACCAGCGGCGTAAAGAAAGATGAACAGGTGGTTGCCACCGGCCTGCTGCGACTGCGCAATGGCCAGGCCGTTGAGATTGTCGACTCGGTGACCTCCGACAAGGCTGCCAACTGATGCGTTTTACGGATATTTTTGT